>Ga0099364_10000644_pt1 | contig 59571 bp, 49 predicted proteins | sample TergutTh196P3_FD_73070 | JGI IMG/M metagenome (GOLD analysis project Ga0099364, IMG submission 73070) | Microcerotermes parvus P3 segment gut microbial communities from Pointe-Noire, Republic of the Congo - Th196 P3 | ecosystem: Host-associated > Arthropoda: Insects > Digestive system > Gut ... | reverse complement strand
TGATCCGGAATTTATACTTCCATACCTTTACAAGACGGCTCACAATAAAGCAATAAATTTTATCAAGAAAAACAAGAGGATGGTGTACGGTAAATTTCCTGATCTAGTACACCATGACGACATAGATGAAGAAATAAGAAAAGAAAAGCTAGAAAAAGCAGTTCAGAAATGCTTTCAGATGCTCAAACCTAAACATGCTATGATTTTGGATCTACAATTTTATCAAAAAAAGTCATACAAAGAAATTTCTGAGATTACAGGATTGTCACTTTCCGCTGTAGAAAGTATATTAGTACGAGCGAAAAAAGAGTGTAAAAAAATTTTGCAGGGTTTTCAAGAATCCAATGTAATATAGTGTAAAATCTATGATGTTAATTTCTACCAATCCTTCAGGATATTGGTATACAAAGTTTATAAAGGAGTCGTGATGAAGTCTAGAATATTGACGATTATTTTAATAGTATCTTTAGCTTTTAACAGTGGTTTTATAATAAAATATGTTTATAAAATGTGCAACAAACCCAAAGCTATGATGCCTTTACCAGCAAAAGTCCAAATGAAATCACAAAGGATTGAACCTAGTGAAGAAATGAAAGAAGTAAGAAATGAAAATATGCGACAAAGAGAAATGTTTTTTATGGAGCTTGCGAAACCTGTATTAGATATGGAAACAGTGAATGAATTAGTTTTACAACTAGATGCGAGCCAGAGAGTAATGGAACATACTGTTATGAATCATTTCATCTCTATGAGACTAGAAATGGATGAAATTGAAGCTCAAAATTTTTTTGGTAGATTTCAGAACAAGTATGAAAACAGAAAAGAAAAATTTGTATACAAAAGAAAAAATGGGGGAGAGGAATGAGAAGATTTTCTATTTTATTGATTCCTATAGTTTTATGCTTAATTGCCAACGGGTTGTATGCTCAGAGAAATGTAAGCGATGAGGTGGCAAGTCAGCCACAAACTGTTAGACAACAAGTCACAATAGAGGAAGAGGAAAAGGAAGAAAGCGTCATCCAGATACAAGCTCCCATACCTCAGCGGCGCGCAAGTCAAGAAGATGGAACTATCCAGCCACAAACACCTCAATCACAACAAAGGGTGAGCCAAGGAGATAGGGTGACTCAGCCACAAGTATCACAACCACAACAATGGCTGAATCAAGAAGACAGAGTATCAATGCCGACAACACGACCAGAGCAAAGACCTGCTCATGAAGAGGTGTCTGTACCCAGTCAACCTATCATAAGGAGAGATAGGAGAGTAGAGACAATAGATCCTACAAATCCGATTCTAGATAGCCGATTGTCTAATGGACTAGAGATGTCTGAGCCGAGCTTTTATGATAATAGCCATAGGCAAATTTTAAATGACGCATTAAGGTTTCGATCCTTGACTGCAAGTTACCACCAAATAATGCAACTGACAGCAAGGGCTAATTTAAATGCTGCACAGAGTAGAGTCATTGATGCTCTGGCTTTTGAATTTCAAAGAGATATAGAAGAAAAAGAAGAAATTATGAAGAAGCTATTAGTCGATCAAGGTATGGCAATGATAGAGAACAATTTTCACAAAGCAAGTAGATTTGCTCTAGAAATCCATTCTTTAAAGTCTGAATTGACTATATTAACAATCAATCTCTTTGAAAGTATTTACAGTGTATTGACACCGGAACAAAGAGTAGAAATAACCAAGCAAATGTATGAGTTTGAAAACTCTGCATTTTATCTCATGTAGAAAGGGGAGAAATATTTTATGAGAATTAGACAAATAATATTTTTAATTTTAGCTTTGGTAATATTGGTACCAAAGTCGGTTTATGGAAATTTACCAGAATCAAGGCAAGCCCTATTTATAGAGTCTCCGTCAGCGAATGAAGTCACATTAAATGCCACAGGTATCTATTATTCAAACGAAAGAAATAGAAGCAGACGCCAAAGTGATGTACAAAGGTATGGAAATGATCGTGCGACAGAAGATGCACAGAAAGCAGCTATATATTATGTTCTTTTTTCAGGGACTGATCCGTTGATATCTACAAACGAAGAACGAATGAGGTTTAATACTCGTGAATCTCATTTTTTTGATATGGGAAACATCGCCCGTTATATCACATTTATGGATCCCGCTATCCAGAATAGAACAACTTTGAACAATGGGGAAGGTGTCAGGCTATCTAGAATAGTCAGGGTTGATGTTGAAAGAATCACTAGAGAGCTAGAGGAATTTAGAATTATTGAGAGAAGAGCAGATATAATGGCAGCTGTTGGTTTTCCTATGATTATGGTGATACCTGAGACTAAGCCGGGTCAGAATCCAGTAGAGACTCTCAGATCAGACCCTCTCTTGAGGCATGCCGCATCTGTAGTCGAAAGCCATTTGACTCAAAGGCGTTTTGATGTCGTCGTCCCTCAACAAGCAGAACAGTTGTCTAACCTAAATGCGATACAACTTCTTTTGGGTGACAGAGATGAAGACATCGCATATACTATGGCATTAAGTATAGGTTCTGATGTTTATATAACTTTTGGAGGATTGTTTGAAGATGCAGGCTTTAATACTCAAAGGTACGCCATGACAGTCAGGGCGTATGAAACTACTACGGCAAGGCTTTTGGGCTCTGAAACTGGTTATAGCCAAGGGAGGCAGGGTGAAGCTAGTCTTTCAATAGAGGAAGCTATGAATGCAGCTATTACAAATGTGTTATCTAGAATCATGAGTTATTGGCAAGATGATGCGTTAAATGGGATTCAATATAAACTTGTCGTAAGTATAAACTCGTCTTTTTCTAATAGAGATGTGGATGACATTCACGATGCTTTTATGGATGCTGTTGCCTCTATCTCAAAGCGTTATAGAGAGAATGTTGCTACACGACAAACTCTAGATTATCTTGTTTGGGCAGATGCAGAAAGCTATCCAAATACAAGAGCATTGTTTAGAGACATTAGAGATAGATTTGATAGAACAGCTTTTGGAGCAGGGTTGACGACTGTGAATATAAATAGAAAAATGATTTTGTTGAGCATAGATTGATAAATAGATAATGTACTCTGTTTTTATTTAAGTTCGAGAGGTTATGTTTCAACTTTGGTTTTACAAAAGCTAAAAAGGGATAAAAAGTGAATAAAGAAAATGTTTTGAAAAAAACAAGAGGTGGATACATGGCAGGATGGGTTTCTATCATAATCAATCTTGTTTTGTTTTCTGCTAAACTGTTGGTGTCTATTCAAACAGGTTCTATTGCACTAGCTGCGGATGCATGGCATACTCTTTCAGACTCTTTGAGTTCTGTGATCGTAGTAATCACAACGAAGCTTTCAGCAAAAAAAGCGGACAAAGAGCATCCCTTTGGTCATGGTCGTTGGGAGCACATTGCTTCTTTGTTTATCGCAGTGATTTTAGGGATTATCGCATACGATTTTATTAGAAGTTCTATAGAACGTTTTATGAATACACAAGTCGTTGAATACGGTATCTCAGCGATCATCGTGACGATCATCTCTATAGTCGTAAAGGAATTGTTGACACAGTACTCATTTTATATAGCAAAAAAAACAAATAATTCTTCTGTAAGAGCTGATGGCTGGCACCACAGATCAGACGCACTGTCGTCTGTTGTAGTGTTGGTGGGGATTTTATTTGCTAAACGTTTTTGGTGGATAGATAGTGTTTTAGGTATTATAATAGGGCTAATGCTATTTTATGCTACTATCAAAATTTTAAAAGAAGTAATAACGAAACTGCTCGGAGAAGAACCTTCAAAGGAATTAATAGATAACATAAATGCAGAAGTTTTGAGACTATGTGGAGTTGATATGAAATTGCATCATTTTCACTTACATGACTACATAATCCATAAAGAATTGACTTTGCATATGAGACTTGATAAAGATATGACGATAGAACTTAGTCACAAAATAGCAACAGATATTGAAAACTTGATAAAAGAAAAGTTTGAAATGATTGCTACTATACATATTGAACCTAGCGACACGTTGAACAAATGAAAAAACAGATTATAGTTACAGGTGCGAATGGTTTTTTAGGAGCAAATCTATGTAATCACCTTAAAAAAAAAGGATTTGATATCTCGTGTTTAGTACGCGAGAAAGCAAACATAACATTGTTAAATAAAAATCACAAAATCTATTGCTGTGATTATAATGACAAGGCGTCTCTCGAGAAAATACTGAGAAATTTTGATGTAGTAATCCACCTAGCGGCTTTAACTAAAGCAAAGAATTTTCAATCATTTTATGATGTAAATGTCGCTCTCACAAAAGATATTGTAAATATTGTGAACAAATCAAATAAATGTAAATATTTCATTTTTATGTCATCACAAGCAGCTGTAGGACCATCAAAAGGCATGTGTGTAAAGGTCGAAAGTGACATTGAAGCCCCCATTAGCTGGTATGGTATCAGTAAATATCTTGCTGAAAATATTGTAAAACAGTGCCAAAAAAAATGGACTATTATTAGACCATCTTCCATATACGGAGAGGGTGATAAAGATTTTTTGTTTTTTTTTAAAATGATAAATTGTAATATTGCACCCATTACGGGAAAATTTGATAAATATATTAGCTTGATTTATGTAGGTGAAATTGTTGAAATAATTAGAAATATTTTATGTAACTATATAGATTACAATGATGAAGAATATATGAATCTTTTAGTTCATGCTAGTGATGGATATTCGTACAAAATAGAAGAGTTTATTTCCATTCTGAGTAGCGCGTTAAAAAAAAGGTGTTTCACGTTTCGAGTATCTGACAATTCTTTATTAAAATTAAGCAATATATTAGATTTTTTTTATAATTTTACGGACAAGGTTTCTATATTAAACTCACAAAAAGCCATAGAATTAACACAAGAAAACTGGCTGATAGATAATAAAAAACCATTGTACGAGTTTCACGCAAAAGGCATTAAACAGATAGCTACAAATTATAAATCAAAAATGTTAAATAATAATTTGTATGTAAATTTAAGGAAAACATATTTATGGTATCAAAAAAATGGCTATTTGTAATAATATTTTTTTTAATGCTGGGAGGATTTAAAAACTATTTAATTTGTGATGACCTAGATACTAATATTTACGAACAAAGGGCAGTCACAGACTCGGAGATGCAGTCAAACAGTGCAGATGATGAGGAAGATGATGATGTAGCAAGCATCGAGGGCTTGACAATTGAAAAGAGTGATTTAACAGACAATCAAAAAGAAAATTTTAGCTTTACAAAGGATGATGTTGTCGACTTTAGTTATCGAGATATGCAAAATATGATATATTATCATAAATTATATCAAGCTCCCATTTATCACAATATAAAAATCAACAATATTTGGTTAACAAACCTGCAAATACCCAGTTTCCTTTATATGAACAAACTATCAAATCTAGGAAATGTTTATGAAAATAGGTTTTCTAAAACATTCTACCCATACGCGGTGACATTAACTCGTCTATATGCTGGGTTGGGTGATTACGACCAAAATTTTGCTCATGTTAGCATGTTTAAAAATGAGTTTATGTCAAAACCAAATCTTCATTTTAGAGGTGATTTTAGAGGTAGTGATGAGTATAAAGACGGAATCAATCAAAAATCATCAGACTTTTATATACAGTTTGATTATGCCGCACATATAAAGAGTATGGAAGAAGATGAAATAAAAGAAATCAATGATGCTCAAAAAATTGATTTTGGAGCAACCTTTATGACTTCCAGTAAGAATTTACTCGCAAGGTATTATTTATTTGAAGATAGTTTTAAAAACGTGAGCGAAGTTATAAATGATAGCTGGAGATTTGTAAGTTTTGAGGTTTTATGGAAAAATCTCTTTATAAATTATTTTTTTTCGGAGAATGTGTTGAGCTCCGAGAGAACAGCAGAAAGTCTCAACTTTGACTCATCGGGTCTATTATTAGGTGCATTAATCACGAATGAATACAATGAGCTAAAGCTAACATATCAGTTAAATATGAATGAAATAGGAGAACCTTATTTGTATAAAAAAAAAGATAATATGGTTTCTCTGGAACATAATATGGATACTGAAAAACTTGACATAAATACAGGGTTTATAGTTTTTGATAATTTCTCAAAAATAGATATAACACAAAAAGTATTTTTTAAATTATATAATGATTTTAATCTTGTAACCAATATGAAATATTCTGATATAAATAGGCCACAAATACAGTATAAAGTAGAAAATTATGCCAATCATGCAGTGATGGGTGGTATCAGTATAAATATGTTTAGCCACATTGAAAACAGGATGCAGACTCTTTTATCTGCACAAGAGGATTTCGTATCTAACAAGTTACAATCATCCTTATTTTATTGGAGCATACAAAGCAATTACCTAGTGGGGCAAAAAAAAATTACTCAATATACAAATGTAAATACTTTAGATGAAGATTTTATCTCCTTTTCATCTGAAATAAAAGTTGCGATTTTTATGCGCGATTTTTTATTAAAACTAATAAATAATTTTGAATATGACAATTTTCACAAAGAATTTATATTGACACCAAAGTATTATAATACTCTAGATGTATCTCTTTCGTGGCTGATGAAACAAAATAACAGAGTTTGCTTGGGCTCTAGACTTAACATTATCTCTGAAATATTTAATGAAACATCATTTCCCATAAAAGATAACCCATTACTTGATGTTTATTTTTTACTTGGAATCACAAAATTATTTGACATAAAAGTGGAACTAAAAAATATTTACCGCAATGCTTATTTTGGAAGTAATGTGATAAATGATTTTCATATTACTTCTCATATAGTATGGTATTTTATTAATTGAGGTAATAATTATGAATATTTTTAGAGGGTTATTAAAGAGCGTGTTTGTGCTTTTGTTTTTATTTGTTTCTGCAAATATCCTCGCAGAAATGTATTTTTTGAATGATTTGATTAATCAAGGGCTGAAAAATTCTACTAGTATGATAAGAGTACAAAACTCTATGATGGACAGAAATGAAACTCACTTGAGTAATTATCTTGATTTCTTGCCAAATGCTTCTTACACGGCTAATTATATAGATCCAAATAGTTTAACTGACTATAATTCAAGTTTTTCTATTAGTAAATTCATTTCCTTGAACGAACCTACATATTTCAATTTTAGAAGAAGTTTGCTAGAAAAAGAAATTACTAGACTAAGCTATGAAAATAGAAAAAAAGAGATAGCAAGGGACATCCTTTTTTCGTACATAAATATAATACAGCTGGAACAAAGCATATTCACTACTGAAGTCAGTCTAAACCAGCAAAAAAGAATGTATGACTTATTAAGAATACAGTTTGAGAGTGGGAATAGAACAGTTTTTGATATTCAAAACCTCGAGCTGGATATATTAGACACTCATATTCAACTCATAGAGTTAAACAACAGTTTAACAACACAAAGAGAAAATCTTTTTTTTATGATAAAAATGGAAGATAAAGGATACCCTTTTGAACTCTTTGATTTTGTGATTTCTGATACCTATGATGAGCTGGAACAAACAAACATAAATATCGAAATGGCAGAGCTCGGTATTAGAGTGAGTAAATCGAGCTTGACCCAACAGCATTTAAGTCTTTTCCCTAGTTTGTCGGCTGGTTATAGCTGGTCTACGGGTATTCATAATAGTTCGTCAGGTTATTATGACTGGAATAATGGGGTAGGTGTTTTTTCTATAAATGTGTCTTATTCTTTGTTTAATCATAGATCACAGATAGGATATAGAATAGCAAAAAGAAGTTTTAACTTGGAAAAGATAATTTTAGACGATGAAAAAGAAAAGTATTCTATTGAAGTTTTACAAATAATCAATGATTTGAATAGGTTAAAACAAACGTATGAATTAAATCAGCAAAGATTAGAGTTGTCAAAGCTCAATCTACAAATGGCAGAAGAAAGATACATTTTGGGAGTTTTAAGCAATATTGAGCTCATAGAAATCAGAAATAGACATTTAAATACAGAGCATCAAGTGATAAATCAATTTTATTCAATAATAAGAAAACAAGAAGAATTAAACTTTGCAAAATCAGGAAAAATATTAGGGATTTGGTAAAAATACAATACCTTTTTTATGAAGGTAAAAAATGAGGTATAAATGAAGAAATTTATCGTTTTATTCGTAGGTATAGTTGTGATTGTTGGAGGTTTCTTTTTCTTTAATAAAAAGGCAAAAGAAGAAATCTTAGTACCTGTACCTAAAACGACAGTTACAAGAGGAAATATTAGCGTGAGAATGGAGGAGACAGGTGAAATTCAACCTAAATCAATAGTTTCGATCCAATCAAGAGTTTCAGGAAAAGTAATTCGACTATATGTCAACGAAAATGATTTTGTCCATATAGATCAGTTAATAGCTGACATAGAGCCTGACTACAATCAAGCACGCACTATGGCAAATATCAGAAATGAATTAAGAAATGCCGAAATCAGATTAAAAGATACTCAACGAAGTCTAGAAGAAGGAACGAGCTTATATAACAATAGTTTTATTTCACAAATAGAATATGAGAAATTACAAGATAATTTAGAAACGGCAAAGCTAGACTTAGAAATAGCGAAACAACAATTTGCTCTCATAGAAGACATTGAAACGAGAGGCAATGTTTCGAGGGTTTATTCCACAGCAACTGGAACTGTAATAGAAAGAAGAATTGAAGAAGGTGAGATGGTTCAGTCGAGTACTACTACCTTTGGAGAAGGTACTATCATTTTACGAGTAGCTGACTTGACAAATATGGTCGTAAATGCATCAATAAATGAAGTAGATATTTCTAAAATATCAGAAAAGCAGACTGCTAGCATCAGGATTGATGCTTTTCCATATGATACCTTCACAGGTTCTATTTCCAGAATAAACGCACAGGCAAAGACTGAAAATAATGTAAAAGTGTTCCCGATTCAAATTGAAATCGAACAGAAAGACAATAGATTGAGACCCGGATTGTCTGCAAATGTCTCAATACTCGGGGAGACTAGAGATGACATACTAGTCATACCTATTAGAGCTATTTTTAGTGATTTGTCAGGTAATGATATTGTATACAAGGTCGTAAACGACACTATTGGGCCCTCTGTTTTGATAAGGACTGGAATAAATGACTTGCAAAGAGTAGAAATTCTAGAAGGATTAGAAGAAAATGATGAAATCGCATTACAAGAACCCCAAAGAAAACCATAGTGATAATGAGGGATTTTATGTTTTTGTGTGTGGTCTATTTTCTTTATTAAAGGACGCTAAAAAGTTCGAGAAATTACAATGAAACATATTTATTTTTTCATTTTCTTTTCAACAATTATTTTTGTATCATATATTCAAGCAATAGATACAATCACCAACATAACATACAATAGATTATTGATGAGTTATAATGACGCTGGACATCTCACAAGATATGAAAATAGGCTTTTTACAAACAATATGAATAAAACGACAGAATACATGATTGGATTTGATGGATCCTTAGATTTGATTATGACACATGAGACTGTTCGTGCCACTACAACTAATTTGATAGATGAAAATAATCTTTACTCTTTTCATAATAAAAACGATACTAATTATATGAGTATATTTGATATGTCAACCATCCCTATGACTTTGACTCATTCTTTTCCAATACCTATTATAAACTCTGAGTATATAACTAGAGCATTTGCGGTTGGTGATATCATATACATACAAGATTATTATTCTGGTACTATCAGATTTAATAAGAGTACATTATCGTTCATAGAACCGTTAATAGATTTTACAGCTTATGTTGTAAAAGACTTTTATTTTATAAAACCTTATGAACATGTAGAAAATGGTTTGTTTAGACCTTTCATTAGGTTTTTCGATTCCACATTAGCAGATGCACAAAATCCTTGGGGTATCGTCATTTATGATCTAATATTAGAAATTGATGGTGTAAGAGATTTTATTAACTTCAAAGTCGAGGGAGATTACCTTTATGCTTTTTTATGGGGTTACATCGGTATATTTGATATCAGCGATATAAATAATATACATACTGTTTATGAAATGCACCAACCGGATGAATGGTTAGCTTTTACTGATGCGACACTTTACGAAAACTATTTGTTTGTTTCACATAGTAGAGGTATCATTTTTTATGATGTAACATATTTTGATAATCCGAACATTATTCATCAAAGAGAATGGCCTTTTGCACAAAATATATCAAATTCTTTTCATATTTTTCATGACTTCTTGTACACTTATGAGTATTTTTACACAGGTGTTTATGATATAAATAACAATTTCAACCAGATACAGAAGATTGGTGTAACAGGTGTTGATGTAGTTTCGTCTTCAATGGACTACATTGTGTTAAATTATTTTGAGAATTCTATTGTGGAAATAGTCCCAATATTTGATGATACCACAGATAGAATTATCGTTGAAACAAATCTTGAACCTAATACTTTAATAGGTGGACTTGAGATTACAGATGACTTTCTTTTTATTGTTTCTTTTAACGAAATGTCAAATTTAAGCAATTTTAGTGTTTACAATTTTACTAGTTTTGAGTTAATACATCGAAGCCAAATTCCATTTTGGGCGAATTCCATTAGGTTTTTAGGTGACCATATCATTTTTCAACAACAAAGAGAAAACCAATATCCTCTACAACATATTTACAAATTGGAGAATTTAAATATTCAACATGTAGAAACATTTGTTGGATATATAAGTACTATAACTGGGTATGATCCAGATGATTACTTTTCAGTTTTAACTTCAAACAGGATAGAATTTCGCTCCAAATCAGACCCGACCTCTATTTTGTTTTATCGCAATTTGTTTAATGTAGGTATGCACACACTAGAGCATGTAGCAAATGGCGTATTGAGTTATCAAATTGGTAACCGTCAGTATTTTTATAAATATGATGAAGGTTTTGTTAATTTTACACAAACATATAATCTGAATATTCATACTACAAATGTAAGATTTTACAAAGGCTACATGACTGTTAGTAGCGGATCAGAATCAACAATATCGAAATTTTACGCCATAGAAAATGGTATACCACGTTTAATAGGGGAACTTGACAAATTAGCAACCACTTTTGCCTCATGGATATCATTAGAACATAACGGACTTGTGGTACAAACAGGAGGTGCTTGGCATTTTTATGATATTGATTACACTTTGTCTAGTATTGATATTTCAAATGAAGCGATTCCGTTTATAAATATAATAGGGAATCAACCCAATCCTTTTAATCCAATCACAAGTATAGTCTTTACACTTCAAAAAAGTTCGTTTGTGTCTATTGATATATATAATATTAGGGGACAAAAAGTTAAAAATCTAATAAATGAAGAGTTCTCAAATGGTAAAAATATTGTTGTTTGGGATGGTACCGATAATAATAGCAATGTAGTGTCAAGTGGTGTATATTTTTATAGAATAATTTCAGGAGATTTTAACGAAACAAGACGTATGGTTCTCTTAAAATAATCTCTAAGCGCTACTAAAGATAATTTAATCTGTCCTCATCGTCTGATTTGTGCTTGACGGATGTGCTTTTGAGTTTGAAATTTTGATTGTCGCATTTGACGATAGCACCTTTGCCATTGGCAGGCTTGAAGTCGTCAAAGAGCAACGATATAAGGTCAACATCGATGTTTGTGAGTTGAGCCTTTGAAATTGTCTTTTTCCGTTTCCAAATAGTATTATCAAATCAATAGGAATGAAGATAGCTGGATAAATATTCATAATTAAAGTTTACATAATCCACATTATGAGAGTATTCTAAGTCAGCTAGCTTATTCACGATTTTATGTAATAAAAACATTAATCATTTGACAAATTACTATTAACTAAAAATTGTGTCATTAGGAGTTCGCATGAAAAAAAGTTATTATAAACGTAGATTAAATAGTGAAATATTTGAAGAAAAAATTTTAGGTTTTGGACTGATAAGATTTTTATATAGTAGTGTAATATCATATCCTTTGTTAAAAATAATTGCTGGAAACATGTTTATAAGTAAATTTTATGGGAAATTAATGAATACAGAACTTTCCAAAATACTTATCTCTAAATTCATCAAAAAATACAATATCAATATTAGTGAATGCAAGAAAAAAGAACATGAATTTTTGCATTTTAATGATTTCTTTTATAGAGATCTAAAGCCTCTTGCGAGAAAAATTGATTTTTCGCATGATGTTGTTGTTTCGCCAGCTGATGGGAAAATTTTAGTATATAATAGTGATAATGAACATTGCTTCCCTATCAAAGGGTTTGTTTATGATATAAAAAAACTATTGCAAAATAAAATGTTATCAGAAAAATATGAGAAATATTCCATTGCTATTATCAGACTAGCCCCTACTGACTATCATAGATTTCACTTTCCTATTGATGGCTATATTTCGCAGACTACATTAATAAATGGTTTTTATCACTCTGTCTCACCAATCGCTCTTTTTTACAATCCTAAAATATTTTTTGAAAATAAACGAACTGTGTGCGAAATAATGCATAGCAAAATAGGTACTGTATTGTTCATTGAAATAGGAGCTTCATTGGTTGGATCCATAAAACAAACCTATACACCAAACAGCTATGTAAAAAAAGGCGATGAAAAGGGATATTTTGAATTTGGTGGCTCTACAGTAATACTGTTGTTTCAATTTAATAAAATTAAGTTTGATAATGACTTAATGCTAAATACTAAAAACAATTATGAAACACAGATTTCTATGGGAGAAAGAATAGGAGTAATGTTGCATTAATTTGTAATATATTAGATAAAATAGAGATAAAAGGAGCTAATTTTATGAAAATACTTATTACAGGTGGAGCTGGATTTATTGGTTCACATTTATGTGAAATATTATTAAAAAATCACCATAATATTATATGTATAGATAATTTTTGTGATTTTTATGACCCTAAAATTAAAGAGCAAAATATTAAAAACATATCATTGTATCCAAATTTTAGTCTTTTCAAAATCAATATCGTAGATTATAAATCTTTAGAGAACATCTTTATGAAAAACAACATTGATCTAGTTATTCACTTTGCAGCTATGGCTGGTGTACGAACTTCAATAGAAAATCCACTCTTATACACAAATGTAAATATAAATGGAACAATGAATTTATTAGAATTGTGTAGAATATACTGTATAAAGAAATTTATATTCGCTTCTTCATCATCAATTTACGGTAACAACGATAAAGTTCCTTTTAGTGAAGATGACATTGTTGATAACCCGATATCGCCATATGCAGCTACCAAAAAAGCAGGTGAGCTTCTGTGTCATACCTACCATATTTTATATGACATTTCTGTTATATGTTTACGTTTTTTTTCTGTTTATGGTCCTCGCCAAAGACCTGATCTTGCAATACACAAATTTACAAACCTGATCCTAGAAAACAAAGAAATACCTATATACGGTAATGGCGAAACTCAAAGAGATTATACATACATAGATGATGTCCTTGATGGTATACTCAAAAGCATTGATTATGTATTTGTTGGCAATAAATATCATGTTTTTAATATTGGAGAGTCAGAAACTGTCACCTTGGCTAAAATGGTTGAACATTTAGAATTAAATTTAGGTAGAAAAGCAAAGAAAAAATACCTGCCCTTGCAAGCAGGTGATGTGGCAAAGACTTATGCTGATATATCAAAAAGTAGAAAAATATTAAAATATAACCCTAGCACAAAATTTGAAGAAGGCATCAAAAAATTTATTCAATGGAAATTAGCCACATCATGACAGCTTTAACTACAACAAAAAACGAATAGTCAACGTTATAAGATGGTAATGCAAAAATTTAACTCTCGAAACTCCAGTTTGTTCCCTCATTAATATCAGCCACTAATGGAACTGTTCCACCTAATTCATGAAGGAAAGCATTTTCCATTTCAAATCTTATCAACTGCTTGGCTTCTTCGAGAGAGTTAAAGTCGATTTCAAACACGAGCTCATCGTGAACTTGGATAAGCATTTTTATATCATTTCTATCATAAATTTTTTGGTATATATTTATCATAGCTATTTTAATGATATCTGCAGCAGTTCCTTGTATGGGCATATTTATAGCTAATCTTTCTGCTTCTGCAACGGCTCTTTGGTTTGGCACATTAATATCAGGCAGGTAGAGTCGTCTACGGAACAGTGTTTCTGCAAAACCATTTTGGTGTGCAAGCTGTTTTTGTTTTTCAATAAAAGATTTTATAGTAGGAAAATGACTAAAGTAATTTTTGATAAATTCTTTTGCTTCTAATAATGGTATTTGTAGTTCTTTAGATAGAGAGTTTGCACCCATCCCATAAATAATACCAAAATTAATAACCTTTGCTTTTCTTCTTTCGTTGTTATCAACTTCGTGTTGTTGTTTCTTAAAAATTATGGAAGCAGTATTTGTGTGAATGTCAATTCCATTTTGAAAAGCATTTATCATGTTTGTATCTTTAGACATGATCGCCAGTAAGCGTAACTCTATTTGTGAATAATCTGCCGAAACCATAATTTTACCTTTAGGGACAATGAAAGATTTGCGGATTTTAAAGCCTAATTCTGTTTTGATAGGAATATTTTGAAGATTTGGGTTACTACTAGATAACCTTCCTGTAGAAGTGATGGTTTGATTAAATGACGTATGAATACGACGTGTCGATTGGTTCACTAATGAAGGTAACGTTTCAATGTATGTGGTCTTCATTTTGTACAAATGCCTATATTCGATCAGATGTCTGGCTACAATATTTTTACTAGCGAGCGCTTCAAGGACTTCGATATCAGTAGAGTAGCCTGTTTGTGTTTTTTTAACAGGGTTAATTTTCAGTTTATTAAAAAGAATTTGACTAAGTTGTACAGTCGAATTTATATTAAATGATTCTCCCGCTATTTCATATATTTTGTATGTCAAAGTGTTTATTTGCTCAGTTATTTCATTGTTTAATTTATTTAAATCCTGTATATTTATGCATACTCCTTGCATTTCGATGTAGGCAAGAGCAAAAATAAGCGGAATTTCTATATTTATGTACAATTCGTACAAATTTGAGGTCTTTAGTCTATTCTTGTATGCATTATATAAACAAAATATTACATATGCATCTTTTGCAGCATAATGACACGCTGTTTCAAGCTCGATCAAAGCAAAAGATGATTGATTTTTGCCTTTTCCAATCAGCTCTGTGATGGGAGTAATGTCTATGTCCAATTCTTTTTTTGCACAATCTTTAAGGACATATTTGTTTTTCCCCGGCTCTAATATGTAAGCCGCTAGCATCGTATCGAATATCAATGATATCTTTTCACCTTTACTATTATTCTCCGCCTCAAGGAAAAACATGTCTTCTACGTTTAAGCCATGCCTTTTAAATATTTGTATAACAAATTTTAAATTGTGACCTATGATCGTTTTTCCTGTCATAAGCTTTTTTATTAGTGGTACAATATCATACCAATTTAGGTTGTCAGTAAATGTATGATTTAGCGGTACATAAAAAGCTTCACCTATAGAAAAGCAAAATGATATTCCTATTAATTCAGCTTTCATACTATCAGTTGTTGTGGTTTTTATGTCTATGGCTATGATGTTTGTATTACATGAATTAACCGTAGATATTAGCTGTTCCATTGTTTTTACCAGAGTATAAATAGGCTGACTGGCTATCGTATCTACATTATCTTGTATGGAAATTTGTTCCTCAGAAAAAATAAATTTCCCTTCATCAATGTTTCCATTCTGATAGCATAAATTTTGACTTTCAGATTTCATATGCGAAGCCATTAAAGAGAGTTTTGTCATTATATTCTTTTTAAAAATCTTTAATTCGTAAAAATCAAGAAAATCAAAAGTATTTTTTAGATTATTCAGATCAAATGACAGACTTTTTAGTGTTGTGTTTTGAATGTCAATGTCAGTCTTTATTGTCGCCAATGTTTTAGATAAAAAAACGTTTTCTTTTGACGAAATTAATTTATTCTTTTCACTAATGCTGGCAATGTTCTCTATGTTCATATACAAATTGTCTATGTTTTCATATAGCTTTAAAAGTTTTATAGCCGTTTTATGACCTATACCACTAGCACCAGGTATATTATCTGAACTATCACCAACAAGAGCTAAGTAATCTGTGAATTGAAAAGGCATTATCTCGTATTTTGCATAAACATGATCTTCCCTCACAAACGTGCGGTTTTTGGGGTCGAAAAGACAAATGTTTTTACTCACCAGTTGAATGAAATCTTTATCACCACTAACTATTACAATATCAAGATTGTTTTCAAATTTTTTTGCTAAAGAACCAATCAGATCATCTGCCTCTACCCCATTTATGAAAATTGTCTTTATTTCCGCTAGCTTGAAAAATTCCACAATAGGATCAATTTGAGAGATGAGCTCCTCTGGCATTAACGGCCTGTTTGCTTTGTATGCCTCATAAATATTGTGTCGAAATGTCTTTTCTTTTGAATCAAAAGTTATTGCAAAATATTCGGGGTCAAAATCCTCATATATTTTTATAAATGAACTTATGATGCCATATAATGCACTTGTATGTTGTCCTCTTGAATTGATTAGAGGATTATTTACAAATGCAAAATGTGCTCTATAGCAAAGAGCTGTTCCATCTAATATGAACAATCTCTGTTTCATTTGAAATTATACAAAATAAAGGTGGCGACTTATTAGATACATTTGTCTGTCTCGCGGCAATCTCCGATTGCCACTATGAGATTATTCGGCAGTCTCAATATCTAATAAATCATCCAAGCCTGTCATTTCAAACACTTCGTAGATATCTGCAGAAACATTACATATTTTCATATTCAAGTCTTTTGTTTTAGCAGTTTTTTGCCCCATCAATAGTATGCGTAATCCTGCTGAAGATACATACTCTAGTTTCGCAAAATCTAAAATAATATCTTTGGCTAAGTCAAAAGCTGGAATTAACATATTTTGAAGTTTCGGAGCCGTAGTTGTATCAAGTCTACCCTCTACACAGAAATTGATGGTATCGTTCTCATGAGTTTTAATTATATTCATATGAATCCTTTTATCGTTATTTATATAACCTAAAAATTTCTAATTATCTTTTATAGCCCAAGTCCATTAAAAACTTTTTCCTATCTATTATATCTGTATCTATTTCTACACCTTTGGGAGAAAAGCCATCTATAACACCTAGAATGCCTCTCCCCTGCACGGACTCAGCTATTACTACTTGAACAGGATTTGCTGTAGCACAAAAAATATGCACAACTTCTCTGCAATCCTTAATCGCAGGTAAAACATTTATAGGATAAGCATTTTTTATGACAATCAAAAAGGTATGTCCTGCTCCAATTTTCATTATATTGTCGACAGCGATGTCTACGAGTTCATTATCTGTTCCATCTTTTCGTATGAGACATGGACCAGAAGCTTCACTAAAGGCTAATCCAAATTTTATTCCCGGTACACTGTTAACCATTATTTCATATAGATCTTCGACCGTTTTTATAAAATGCGACTGTCCTAAAATAATGTTGCATTCTTCAGGAACTACTATAGTTTCTAAAAAAAAACTTATTTCCATAATATCTCCTTTTTTCTTTACTTGCCGTAAACGATAAACTATCCTTGTACGCTTCCTGTATGTCTCCTGTTTCTATCCCGCTTACTCTTGCGAAATAAGCGGGATAGAAACAGGAGACATACAGAATGAATAATAAAAAAAGAAAAATGTCAATCGTACCTAAAATATATTAAACTATTTTCTTTATTTTATTTGTTTTCAAACATGAAGTGCAAATCTTGATACTTTGGACTACACCATTTATTTCTGCTCTCATCTTCTGCAAGTTTGGATAATATCTCCTTTTTGTAGCGTTCATTGCATGACTCCTATAGTTTCCAGTCTGAGGTCCTTTACTGCATATATCACATATTTTTGACATAACACACCATCCTTTTAAAAATAATGAAACATAAAAAAATAGTTATGCTTATTTGTCAATACTTATTTTTAATTTCCAATAAATAAACATTAATAAATTTTACGATTAAATTACAAAAGCCGAAAAAATAGTCACTTAGCATGCTTTAAATTGAATAGTTAATAAATTATATTATCCTTTTTATCTAAAGATTGTATCATCTTTAGTATCATAAAAATAGTTTTCTCAAACGCTTTATGCCTAATCCTTTCCCTATTTCCGTCAAAAAAACATCGTTCTACAAATATATTACCCAAAAGTTTTACTCCTATGTAGACTGTCCCTACAGGTTTCTTTTTCGTTCCTCCTTCGGGACCTGCTACACCTGAAATAGCACAAACTATATCAGTATTAAATAATTTTTCACATCCATTTAGCATAGCAATCAACGTTTTTTTGCTCACGGCTCCTTGTTTCTTTAAAATATCCGGCGAGATATCTAGGAGATTTGATTTTACATCATTTGCATAAGCAACCAATGCTCCTATGAAATACTTTGATGAACCGGGTATTTTTGTCAAAGCAGAACTCAACATTCCGCCGGTACATGATTCTACTACAGAAAGAGTTAATTTTCTATTTTTATTATTATTTTGCAATGCAGGGAAAATGTTGAGATTATAAATATTTCTTTTTGATTGTAGTAATTCGTCGTGTAAAGCGTTGGCAGGTGACACCTCATTTATTCCCCAGATATTTTCTCTCAAAGTATCACATACTTCTTTTAACGCTTTATGTACGCCTCTAATGTTGTTTCCAAAGAGCCGTATATCTACTCTGCCTATCTGAGGTAACCATGCAATATTTACACCTTTTTCAAGCACTTGCTGGTCAAGCATTTCAGCTGCTTTTGATTCTGAAATGCCAAAAGTGTGTATATCTACATAGTCATATGTAATAAATCTATTCCACTGCTTCAAATAAGCAATTATCGAATGCTTAAATATATATTCCAATTCAAAAGGAACTCCCGGTAAACAAAACAAATGTTTTTTCCCTTCAGAAAAATACAAACCGTGTGCTGTTCCTAAGTGATTGTACAAAATATCAAAACCTTTAGGAAAGAAAGCTTGAATTTTATTTATTTCAGGCATCTTTATATTTTTGGCTTCAAATTTTTGCTTTATATTCTCATAAATAAACTCGTTATATTCTAATTCTCTTTGAAAAAATTCTGCTACAGACATTCTCGTGATGTCGTCTCGTGTGGGTCCTAAACCACCCGTAATAAAAACAACAGAATGCTCTTTCCATATTTTTCTCAATGTTTTCTGTATAGTAGCACTATTATCTGGTATTATAAAAGCCTTTTTAATTTCAAATCCAAATTCCTGTAATCTTTTGCCAAGATATGCCAAGTTTGTGTTTAATGCTTTACCATTTAACAGCTCATTACCTATGTTCACTACATAAAAATTATTTCTTCTATTTTTCATAATTAATCCAACAACTATCTTTATAAGTATCTGAAACCTATCTCGTAGACCGAATAAACTTCATGGTCAACAGATAAAAAAAATAGTTGGTACAAACCGTATTGATAAAAAGACAAAAGAACACAATCAATCTAGTAAGTTCGTACCAACAAAATACAAAAATAGTTTATGCACTTTACTATATGACCACTAGCTTTTCTTGTTTTCTTCAGTCTTAAAGCATTCTTTACAGGTCTTTATTGTCTGCTCTTCTATCTTTGTTTCACGAATAACCTTTATACCGGTTCTTTTACAAATCGGACAGGTTGCTCTTCCTCTAGAAGGTAGAGATTTTAGCGTTTTGCCTCTGTTAGGTTTAGCCATAATTTATGATCTCCTATATTAATATTCTAAAAAACACAGAATTGCAACTATTTAAAATCGACATTTTTGTCAAGAAAAAAAATGTTTTTTGTGTCTTTTTTACATCAACATGAGCAGTCTCATCATAAAAGTTATCAATAAGATAAAATTATTTCTTGACATTTCATGCCCTTTCATATTCTTGTCAAGGCGATTTTGGAGCATCTATAATTTATGAATATTTTATCGAAAAATGAATCTCAGCGAAGTCTTTATATAGTATTTTTTTGTTGTTGTATTTTTAGTGTTTTATGCACGGTGTTGTTAGATGCTAGCAATGAAAATACGAATCATAATGAAACTACAGATAGTATGTATGTTTTGCTTGCAGAAGCTGATACGACAAAAACACTTGAACCTGATTTTTTATTATTAGAAGAGATTGGTACTACCTCATTTGATTCATTGTCTTATGAGGCAGATATGCTCTATTATTTTGTAGAAGAGGATATGATCATTTTGACAGGTAACGCTCAGGTGATATATCAATCATCAACTATCAATGCCAATACTATCAGCTTAAGCTTTGAAAAAAATCAAGCCATCGCCACAGGGAATATCATGATGCAAGACAATGACCAGTTAATAATAGGTCAATCTGCTAGTTTTGACATAGAATCTCAAACAGGGTTTATTTTAGATGGGGCTAGCAGATTTGAGCAAGGTTTTTACTATGGTAGAGAAATCCGCAAAGTTGGTGATGATGTCTATGATTTAGATTATGGATGTTTTACTACCTGTGATGCTTTGCACCCACATTTTGAGATCAGAGCAAGAACTATGAGATTATATAGAGACGAGGTCATGGTTGGTAGACCCATAATATTTTATGTAAATGAGTTTCCCATTTTAGCATTGCCATATGCTGCCGTCAGCATCAAGAGTGGGCGAAAAAGTGGCTTTTTAATGCCTCAACCAGGATATAGCTCTCGAGATGGAAAGAAATTTGAAGATATTGGATATTACTATGTATTCAGCGATTATGCTGATGTGAAAATTAATATGGATTTTTTAGAAAAAACAGGGTATAATTTTAGGACAGAATTAATATATCTAGACAGGTACAAATATAATGGTAGGTATGATGCCAGATATTCTTATACAATACAAAATCCTGATAGACGAGCGGACGATTGGTATATGCGTTATAGCCACTTTCATCGTCTTCCTGAAAAAGCAACATTTGATGTAAATATAAATTTTGAGACAAGCAGAACATGGGAAAATGATGTCGATGTAAACGAAAGGCTTAAAGAACAAGTTTCATCAAGTATCTCATGGAGAAAACCATTTTTTGCGAGTAGCTTTTCAGCATTGGCATCTTATGTAGACAACAAGAAAAACAATACCCAAAAAATTGTATTGCCAAGTTTTTCGTATAGTTTACCTTCCAGACCTATTCATGAATTTATCCCAAACATACCTGATCATATAAGGAGAGAAGAACATTGGTGGAAAAACTTTTCTATGAACTGGCAAATACGAGGTGCTCATGAGGGTACCATCACGAGCGAAAATCCTACCTTTAATCAAATCATATGGAAAAATGATTTTGGCAGTAGCCAGCATCATGCAGGTCTTCGGCAAAACATTAGTTTCTCACACAATACTACGACTTTCGGATGGCTTCGACTAAACAACTCTCTGAGCTATCAAGACGCTGTTTTTGATCGCGACAGAAATGACAAAAAACTAGTTCATGGCTATCAATACAGTACCAACAGTACTGCCACTTTTAATCTCTACGGAACCAAAAGGTATAATCGTGGACCCATTGATGCAGCCAGGCATATTCTGACACCTTCTGCAAGCTTCCGTTATAGTCCAGACTTTACAGAGAACCAAAAGTTCTACAACTTTGGAGGGATCAGTCTTCCCGCCGGACGAAAGTCAAGAGTTTTAAATCTTTCTCTAGAACAAAAGTGGCAATTTAGACTCATCCCTGACGAGCTAGGACAGGAAAGGAGACTAAATGATCTTTTTGTTTTTAGAAACTCTTTATCCTATGATCTTGAAAAAAAAGTGCAGCCATGGAGCGATATAAATCATAATTTCTCGATCAATCCAGGTTCATACGAATTATTCGGTGTACTATTTTCGATAAATCAAAACTTTTCTACTACTCAGAAAACTTATGAAAATTTTAATATAAACTCTTGGCGTGCAGGCACAAACCTTAATCTTTCAGGAGATGCAAATTATACCAACTATTTTCCTTTGTCACAAAATGATTTTGTGACAAACAATCTATTTAGACCTGATACTACTAGTGTCGCAGAACAACAGATTATGAGTATTCAAGATATACAAAGACTGCAAAATCCAGGTAGTTGGTCGCTTTCATCTAATTTTGACTACAACAATGATAGAAGATCAAGGCAAAAAATTCAAAATCTAAGAAACAACTTGAGCGTAAAGATTACTCAAAACTGGTCAGTATCTTATTCAAATTATTATGATATTGTAAAACAGGATATGATTTTTCAGACTGTTACTGTTACCAGAGATTTACATTGTTGGAAAATAGACCTTCGTTATACCCAGAGTGGAGATATTTGGGATATTCGTATCAATCTTTTTAATCTTGTTTTACCTGAATTAAGAGTTCCATACAATAGTAGATCATGAAAGCTGTATTTTTAGATAGAGACGGAACTATAAATATTGACACAAATGGTTATATCGCAAAACCTGACGAGTTTTGCTTGTATCCTTTTGCAATAGAAGCAATAAAATGCTTAAATAATATGGGATTTAAAGTCATCATTGTTTCAAATCAATCAGGGATTGCCAGGGGATATTTTACAGAAAAAGATCTTGAAATTGTTCATAATCACATGCTCAACACATTTTTTGAAAATAATGTATTTATCGATTTGATTTTATATAGCCCTTTTCACCCAAATGGAATAATAGAACCTTTTAATATCTCACATAATAGTAGAAAGCCTCAAGCAGGTATGTTTTATGAAGCATTAAAGAAATTTCCTATAAAAGCGAATGATAGTTATATGATAGGTGATAGTCAGATAGATATTGAGTTTGGAAAAAAAAATGGATTAACAAGTTTTTTGGTGAAAACGGGAAACGGTGAAAAGCTCGATATTATACACAGCACTTTGCGACCAGATTTTATTGTTGAAAACATATTATCTGCAGCTCACGTAATCAAGATAATAGAAAGGCAGAAAAATTCTGAAAAAAATATCGTATAAATTGTTTATCAAAATGCAGAAATAATCTGTCTGCACAAAATTAGGTAGGTTTGTAATGGAAAGATCATTAAGGATTATTGTTGATACGAAAGAAAGCTTTTACCCAAAAGCAGAATATGTTTTTATGACTTTTTGCAATTTTCTCAAGATAAAAGCATGTGTGTATAAGTTTGAGACAGTAGACGAAACTGAGACACAGTACCACGATATTTTCACGGTGTACTATGGTAATAAAGTAGATACAAAATATGCATGCACAATGCATCACAATCCTATAGCGGCAGATTTTTATGAAGAGAAAAGGGTATATCCAAACAGCGATGTTGTTTTTCAACAGTTTGAGGATGTAAAACTTCCCTTTTTGTTTTCGGCACCTTCTTTTGCAGATGTCATAGATTCTGAAAGGAGTAAAGAAGTTATTAGGCTATGTAACCACGATATCATTGCTTCTGCTTTTTATTTTTTATCCTGTTGGCAAGAATATGTAGTCGAAGACAATGTCAAAGTAGGAGACAGGTATGATTTTAAAAATTCTATGCAATTTTATTTTGGTTTCACGGAGATACCTATAGTTGATTATTATTGCCGTTTATTTGAGAAAGAATTAGAAAGAGTTTTAAATTTAATAACACCAGATAAAAAACCTTTCGTTTTGTCTATTTCACACGATATAGATTATTTTGAGTTTTGGACAAAGGAACATTTATTTTCTGTTTATAAACACAATCTAAAAAGATTTTTTTCAAATCCAATAAAAGCAATCGTTAAGATAATAGGTCATTGCATAACAAAACAGTTTTTTTGGACAGCAAAAAAATCTTTGAACAAGATACTTAAAAAAGAAGAAAAGTTTAATTGCACGTCAACAGCATTTTTATTAACCCAATCAGATAAAAACGATATCAGGCAAGAATATTTTAAAAATAAAGACCACAGAAAGCAAATAAAGGAAATATATTTAGAAAAGTCTGTAGGTTTGCATGGATCTATGAAATCTAGTTCAGATATTCACCTGCTGTGTAAACAGATTGATATATTAAAATCATATGGGTTTCAAATAAAAGGGTTTAGAAATCACTATCTTTGTTTTAATTATCATAGTTCATTCCTTTTACTTGAAAAAGCAGGTATTGAGTACGATGCGACACTTGGGTTTTGGGAACAGATAGGTTTTAGAGCAGGGATTTCAATACCATTTTATCCATATAATTTAAAAGACAATAAACCGTTCAATATTATCGAAATACCACTATGTGTCATGGACGTGACTTTGTTTTCTCATAAAACGATGAATATGAGCTATAAAAAAGCAAAGAAGAAAATATTTAATATGATAGATAGAGCTAAAAGACATAATACCCATATTTCTATTTTGTGGCACAATTATATTTTCGATTATATAGACTATCCTTTATGGGCAAAGCTATACTGGGATATTATCAAGTATACAAAAAAAAGCAATGGATGGATATGTTCTCTAGACAAATTGTGTGAATATTGCAAGGATGAATGTATTAATTGATTAAATGCTATTAGTAGTCTAATTATATAAAAATGCACAAAACTTTATTTTTTTGTTGACAAAATTCTTTCAAAAAACTATTTGGTTTGGCAAATTTAAATTTTTGCAAAAGGAGATATAGATATGAAGACAGGAATTCATCCTAAATATGAAAAAGTATCTGTCAAATGTGCGTGTGGCAATGTTTTTGAAAATAAATCCACAAAAGACAGTCTACAAGTAGAGATTTGTTCTGTATGCCACCCTTTCTTTACTGGAAAGGAAAAACTTTTGGATACTGCTGGCAGGGTTGAGAAGTTTAGAAAGAAATACAGCTTGGCTTAAGATATTATGCAGGAAAAGAAAATTCAAATTGGTGGGCAAGCTGTGATAGAAGGCGTCATGATGCGAGGTCCGGAGCAAATAGCCACTGCTATTCGCAGAAAAGACGGCACCATTGATGTTCAAAAAAAGCCTTTTATCTCTGCTACGAAAACAAATTCTTTTTATAAGCTGCCCATCATCCGAGGTTTTGTATCTTTGATTGAGATGCTAAAAATAGGGTTTCAGACTTTGAATTATTCAGCTACTGTATGGGAACAAGACCAAAAAGTCATTGATGATATTGATGACAACCTAAATGTCTCAAACAAGGGTGCACAAAAAGATTCAGAGAATAAAAAAGAACAGAGTAATCAAATCGGAGAAAATTTCAAGAAAAAACTTGAGGAAATTTTTCCTTTTGTGATAGGTATCTCGCTCGCATTAGTGTTTTTTGGAGTGATGCCTTATTTTCTCGCATCATTATTAAATCTTGAAAAAAGTGATTTTTTGTTTAATTTGTTTGCAGGTTCTCTCAGAATAGTCTTGTTTGTGATATATGTGTATTGTATCAGCTTCATGAAAGAAATAAAAAGAGTCTTTGAATATCATGGAGCTGAGCACATGGCCGTGTTTGCTTATGAGCAAAAAGCTCCATTGAAAATAGAATCAGTAAAGACTTTTGGTACAATACATCCTCGCTGTGGAACCAGCTTTATGTTTATTGTATTGTTGGTTGCTATTTTAGTATTTTCTATAGTTGACACTATCGTAGCTATCTGTTTTTTTACTCCTGGACCATTGATTAGATTCTTGTATCATTTACCTTTTATACCATTTGTTTCTGGTATCAGCTATGAGGTGTTAAAGCTATCAGAGAAAAAAAACAATAATTTTCTTATAAGGATATTTACTAAACCCGGAATGGCTTTACAAAAGATTACGACTCAACCGCCCAATGAAGAACAGATTGAGGTAGCGATAGTAGCACTACGAGAAGCACTAAATCTAGTTGAAAATGATTAATTTGAGTTACAAATCAAAGAGGGTTGCTTGATACCTAAGGAAATAATAAATAATATAAACAATGAATACGAAACTCTCAAGCTGAGGATTTCCGACCTCAACGAGATGGGCGACCAGAGAGAATATAAAAAGCTAAATAAACGATTCCATGAGTTACAAGAAATTGTTAGTACATGCTATGATCTAGAAAAAAAAAACGATCAGCTACAACAGGCCAAATCTCTGCTACAAACTGAAAGTGATCAGGATTTGATTGCATTAGCAAAAGAAGATTGTGTGCAGCTTGAGCTTGAAATAGAAGCATACAACAATAAACTAAAAGAGTTACTCGCACCCAAAGAACCTAATGACTCAAAAAACGCGATCGTTGAGATAAGGGCTGGGACAGGTGGTACCGAAGCAGCGTTTTTTGTTGCTGATCTTTATCGTATGTATACAAGATATTGTGAAGTAAACAATTGGAAAACAACGGTTATTTCGTTTAGTGAAACTGTGAGAGAAGGTAGCTTTAGAGAAATCATTTTTAGCATAGACGGAGAAAATGTTTATGGTACTATGAAATTTGAATCAGGAGTTCATAGAGTGCAACGGATTCCTGTGACAGAAGCTAGGGGGCGAATTCACACTTCTGCTATTACAGTCGCTGTTTTGCCAGAAGCAGATGAGGTGGATATCACCATTTTGGAAAGTGATTTAAAAATTGATGTTTTTAGGTCCCAAGGCTCTGGTGGGCAGCATGTGAACACTACTGATTCGGCTGTTCGTATCACTCATTCACCCAGTGGGTTAGTTGTCACCTGCCAGGATAATAAATCACAATTAAAAAATAAAGAAAGAGCATTGGACGTGCTCCGTTCTAGGCTATTAGATTTAGAGCTATCAAAAAAAGAATCAGAAGTGGCCATTAGCAGAAAAGCTCAGGTAGGAACTGGTGATAGAAGTGCCAAAATCAGGACTTACAATTTTCCGCAATCAAGGATAACTGATCATAGAATAAACCTTACTACTTTTAACTTGGCAGGTTTCCTAGATGGTGATATAAACGAGTTTATAGATGCCCTAAAAATAGCATACAAAAATGAGCGTCTAGGTGCATGATTGGTAATTATTTTTAAGACATTGTTTATCTTTAAGAAATGGAAATTTTTATATACATATTAATACTTTGTTTATTCTTCTTTATCTCTGCGGTGTTCGCAGGGTTTGAAATAGGTGTTATATCACTAGACCGCTACAAATTAGAACAAGAAGCAAAAAAGAACAAACTCAAGAGACGAATACTATATTTTTATGACAATAGTGATAAAACGTTTGGCACTACTTTGTTGGGGTCGAATATTTCAAGTATTATTATAGCGGCGATATCGACAACTCTTTTTTATAATTTTGGTGTGAACAGCTTTTCGTCAACGATAATAGTAGCTTTTTTAGTATTAGTTTTTACTGAGATATTACCCAAAAATGTTTTTAGAGATTTTCCAAACACACTTGTTGAAGCTTTTTTCCCCCTATTCAATGCCTGTTTTCATATATTAAAGCCACTAGTAAAAATTGTCACCATTGTCGATCATCACATGAAAAAATTTTACAAAATAGACAGACATGATTCTATCATGGCATTTACAAAAGATGATTTGGCATTTATAGTAGAACAGACATATAATGACGGACACTTACAACAACCTCAAAAAGAAATGCTAGAGGATGTTCTTGATTTCAATGAGTTGATTGCTAAAAATGTAATGAAGCCTAGAACAGAAATAGTGGCTATCCCAGAAAACATGAAATATAATGAAATAATGAAAATAGCTCAAAAAGAAGGTTATACAAGATATCCTGTGTATCAAAATACTTTAGACGAAATCACAGGCGTTGTCATAATATTTGATTTATTAAAAGAAAAAAATAAGAATCAAACAGCAAAAGAAATTCAAAGAGATATGTATTTTGTGCCAGAATCAATGGATGTCAATGTACTATTAAAAGAGCTACAGAATCAAAAAAAAAGTATTGCTATAGTAGTGGACTCATATGGAGGTACTTCTGGACTGGTAACCATTGAAGACATTCTAGAGGAAATTGTAGGTGAAATAGATGATGAATACGATGTAGAAGAAATCAAAGATATAGTAAAAATAGATGAAAATACGTGGATAGTAAATGGTTTTGTAAAGGTAGACACACTGATAGATGATTATGCGTTTGATCTGCCAGAAGGTGATTATGAAACTATCGCCGGATTAGTTATAAGTACGTTGGCAAAAATACCCGTACAAGGACAAAAGCTGAACATCAGTAACTATAAATTTGAAATGGTAGAAGTAACTAACAAAAAGGTAAAAAAAATAAAGATTATAAAGAAACCATAATCTATTTTAAAATGCCTAGCCAGTCTCCTAGTAAAAACTGTAGTCGCCCTATCAATAGTGAAATTCTTGCCATAGCTGTGTAGCCAAAGGCCGCTCCAAAGCTAATCATTAAAAATATTATACCCAGCTTTGCAACACCTCCTATTACACCTTCATGCTTTTTACTAAAGTAAAAATATACGAGCCCTGAAACAGTACCCAAAATCAAGACTATTTGCCCTAAAACTGCAACAAAAGAGCTTTCATTTAAAGGATTGACCATAGTGGACAGGACTTGATTTATAACATCTGATTTTAAAAATCTGAGCAAACTCAAACCGGCAGTGGTCCCTATCATTAAAGCCAATGGATACTTGCTGAGCCAATCCAGCTTTGGAAAAAGCCTTAATAGCATCATGATGCCTAGTAACCCCGGAATGATAAGTAAATATTGCTGTCCTATATCTGTTAAAACTTTATCAAAAAGATTAGGTATTATGTTGTTGTAAATAGTGTAAACAAACCAGTAGGCTGCCGAAATTCCTACAAAAACTTGCTCAGCAAATTTATAAAAAGGATTATCTTTGTATAAAAAGCTCCAGATGGTCAGTGTACAAAACGCACCTAACCAAACACCGAATACTGTCCAAAAATCTGTCATATCAAACTCCTTTTTTGCTTTTTGTTTTGTTGAGATACCATGAAACATTACCGACTAAAATGAATATGATGATTATCAAATGTGCTATAGATTGGGCATCCATACCTTTTGTAGCGCTTCCTGGTATATTTATGAGCTTTTCATATTCTGCTGCTGCTTTTAAACCTCCTATGAGACCTTGTAATTGTTTTTGTTCGTTGATATAAGGTAAAAATCCGGGAGTACTGACAGCAGTAGTAGCTCCCGTCACAGGTAGTCTGTAGTTGTCCCCTGCTACCATGATCCAATCTTTTAAACCAGGTGTCCCAGAAGAAAAAGATGCTACAAGTCTGAAATCACTAAAGTTTTTTACATTTTTCATGATTTCAAAGTTGTTGATGTTATCTCCATTTACATCACGTGGAAATACTTCTGAAAAATCTTTACCCATAGATTGTATTGTAACCAGCCCTCCTACTTTGTACCCTAGATTAATAAAATTGACACCGTAATCGAGGTTCTCTATTTCTTTTTGATATATCTCATTGACAAGGTTGACCCCCATAGGCCATAAAGCGATACAAACAATTCTAAGCTCCTTTTCTATAGCATGCTTTATCATTGCTTCTGCAGCAGGTTGTAACTCTGGCTTGCTAGAAGGGTCATAATCAAATGACAATAGTATCCTATCACCCGGATTTGTCGAGTCTACGAGATCATATACCATTTTTACATTTTTTGTGATTTCTATATTAAGCCCAAATGGAATAAGTAGGGGTATTGCCACACCTATCATCATAAACAAAAATATCCACCTACGATCTATTTTGTGAAGGTTCATGATTTACCTCCTAGCCAAGAGCGTTCGAGCCCTAAAATGATACGAAGAGAGCTTCCTATGATACCGAGCCCTGCACCTATCATGATAGCTCGTTGCCCACCAGTATTTGGAAAATCCATAATAAAAGTAGAAACATTTGGGAGGTGCAAATAGCTTGGTAAAAAAGCTGTCAATGATGAGCCTATGCTCGTATTGCCTAGCATTACAATTATAGATACTATCAAAAGTAGTGTACTTTCTAAAGATCTGGCAATAAAAGCTCTATATGCCGCAGATGCTATAAAGAAGGCTAAAAGTGAAAACATAGAAGCCATCAAATGCTGTAACACGTTCTCATAAATATAGTCAAAAGGTTTTGTGCCTATTATGTTACTTATAAATTCTCCATTTCCTAAAAGACCAGGTTGTTTTTGTATACCAAAAAGGATTCCAAAAAAGAACATAGCAAAAAAACTGATAATAGCCACTAAGTGGTATTGCCAGTTTACCATTTTCTTTGATACTTTCATAAAATTCATTTTTAGCAAGCTCACCTGTCCTAGTACTATGGCAAATCCTGATATTATTAAAAACCATATTTCAAGCTCGCTAGTTATCTTTGCAAATGGTCTATGTGGAATAAACTCTGCTAATATAACCAACAAACCTACAAGAAATGAAATAATCAGTGGTAGTTTATATTTCATGATATTCTCCTAAATTATATCCTTAAAAAATCTTTTAGTAATGATATTCCAAGCATTTCAAATATGATGCCTATGATGATCAGGGAGATCACCACTATTTTTCCAAAATCTTGTCCTTTTAGAGAACCGATCTGTTGTGGGTTATTTGATAAATAAGCAGAAGCCGCAAAAAGCTCTTCACCTATTAAAGTGTAGTCACAAGCAGCTACAAAAAAAGGTATTTGTGCAGGCTGTGCTGTGCCAGATATTTGTATAGCTCCTATAGAAAAACCCGTTTCCGCTAGAATTAGAGACTCTGCATAAAAACCACCAAGTAAAAAATTTGTAGCCGGCTTTTCTCTCACCATGATTCCATCTATGCCTGCCACGTATCCAAATTGATCGTCTGTAAGATAAAAGATATTGTCATGATTAAATTCATCAGGAAACCCAGCTTTTAAGTACGATTCTTTAACAATATCTTTTGCAGCAGCCATTACTAGAGAATTTCTGCATGGAACTATTATTTTCGTGTGATACTCCGCAACTTTTTCTGAAAGTTTACCGAGTATAGTGAGAGCTGAAATTGTTTGCATATCTCCTATATCTAATATGCCAGGAACAAATAAAATAGGCCTACCCATTTCAGTCGCTCTACCTACGGCTTCGTCCATAGCTTCCAATCCATTGATTTTGCGTATATAAAATTCTTTACCTAGACCTGCATAAAAAATATAGTATATTACTGCACCACAGAATATGATCAGGAGCAAAAGTAAAGAAGATTTACTTTTGTCAAACCATTGAGCCTTAGGAACAGCACTGGTAATGTATTGGAGAGAGTAGGGTATGTCATTTATATTATCCAACATAGGGAATATTATTAGTTTATAGTACACCGGCTTTTTTATATACTCCTCAAACTCATCTATGAGAATGTTTGTGTCTGGATTTTCAAGCCAAAAATCATAATTCTCTCCATCAAAACTCCTATATATCATGATATACTCTGATTTCAGAGTTTGTTCATCAAAAGATATATATAGCTTTCTACCATCATCATTTGGAAAGTCAAAAACATTAAAGTTTACCTCGGCTTGCAATAAAAAGCTTGAGAGATAGACAACAAAAAATAAGATAATCATTCTTATTCTTTTCATATTTACCACCTTGAGATAATTAATAGTTTTACCACCTATTTTACAGTGTACTTTTTGTCAATAAGTTTTGTTTTATTATTGCTTTTTTTGTATTTTAAAGGTTCCAAAGACTCTGTTATTGGTATACTTGTCGATACTGAAATCAATACATTTTATTATTTAGCTACAATCGAATCTCTCAAAAAAACCTTGAGCAATCATATTTTTTTTAAGGTTTCTTCATTCTTATCCAAGCTGCTTATGCTTTTCATTAGACAAATTTTATTAGCTAGCATTTTTGGGTTGCTGATCTGGTACCATTCTGTAGAGAACGCAATTTTTCGTTCCCTACAGAAATATATCATTTAATGACAAATGGAAATGCTATAAATGGGGTTTTCGGAGTGCGCTCCTACGGGATTGTGCCAATTTCCAATCGAGAAACATGCACCCAATCTAGTTTTCTGATACCCTCCCTGTACGGCTCCTGTACCGATTCCTAAAATAAGCAGGATAGAAGCGGGAAAAGCACAAGGGGGGTACGACATTTTGTCGTTGATATCGCGTTTCGGCTAAACGCCACACGAATTCTGCGTGTATAAGGTATATTCATTTTCGTGCTGTTATTTACGAGAAGGCTTTATTAATAGCATGCATGCGGAGTCCCCTCAGAAAAGTCGAAAAATAACCAATTTCTGTAGGGAACGTAATTTTTCGTTCCGCTATTGTATTAAAACCCAATAAATAGATGAGTGAAGAAAGAACAGAAAAAAACAAGGCTACACATTTTAGTTACGCAATAAAATAGTGTGGAATGTTTACAAACAGATGATATTTAAGTGCACTTGTCTTTCATGGAAAGTCATATATAAATATTTTTTGTGGATATTTTTGACAAATCGCTCACTTATTAGAAACAACTCGAAAAAAATGAGGTTTTAAGTTCGAGATAGGAAATTTAGGATATGAAAAAAGAAGATGCTGATAGAATAATTGCTGAGTATAAAGAAACTATATTCGGCTTTGCTTTTTCAAAAGAGTTTGATATTGATAAAATAGAAGAAGTTGCGGCCTGCATAGTTTTTGATGTTTACAAATCGCTTTTGAATGCTGAAAAGATAGAATACATCGATAGCTATATTTATAAAACTTCTTGTAATATCTATGCCAGATTTGTTGATAAGGAGAATATTTGGTAAAATATATATATTTAATACTGTTTGTTTTTTGTTCGCCATTATTATGGTCACAACAAATATTTGAAGTATGCTTAAGTGGAGATAAACCTTTCACTTCAATTCAAGCTGCAATTAATGTAGCAGGTAATAACAATATTGTGCGTGTATATCCGGGTGATTATTATGGCGAACTTGACATAGGCAACAGAAGAATTACGTTAGAAAGTTTATATGCAACCACCGGCGATACTTTATACATTTACACGACAAGGCTTATCGCCCAATATCCTGAAACCGTATTATCTGTTGGCACAGAAGGAGCATCTGGCAATATGATTACGGTGAATGGTTTTACAATAAGTAATAATTTATCGGGAAATATACATCCTGCTACACCACCACATGGCAGAGGTTTAACAGTACGTGGAGGTAATGCTACTATAAAAAATAACATTTTTACTCAAAACTATTCTTCAAGTGCTGGTGCTGCTTTGGGTTTAGGTTTTACGGGACACATGGATAATCCGAGAACTATTCATCTTGAAAACAACAAAATATTTGATAACATTTCATATTTTGGTGCTGGTGGTTTGCTTATACGGAGAGGTATTAATGTTATTTTTTCACAAGAATACAGAAACAGTATTTACAATAATATTGGAACAAGAGGGCAAGATATTACTATATGGCATCCTTCTTTAGACCTTGACATCTATCTGGATATAGGGAGTAGAATAATAACAGAAATTGACAATTGCTATGTATATGCTGAAGGATTAAATAGTTATATAGGGGAAAAATTTGTTACAATAGATGTGCTTCGGGAGGGTTTGCCTGCTTATATTTATAAAGATTTATATGTAGCTCCGTGGGGAGATGATAATAATTCCGGATTGCATCCGTCAAATCCTTTAAAATCAATTTATTATGCCACATCAATTGTCGGATCCAATCATGATAATCCCAATACAGTTCATCTTGCAGAAGGTATTTTTACACGCTCTGATGGGCAATATTTCCCTTTTCATTTAAGAGGAGGAACAATACTTAAAGGTGCTGGCATAGATATCACAATTCTTGATGATGAGTTTTTTAATCATGTTTCTGTACTTTCTGGGAAAGAATCAGAAACAAAAATATCTAATCTGACATTACAAAATATTGGAAATAGTAATGCATTAGGATCCCCTATTTGGAGCGTAGCACATAACCCCAATATAGAAAATGTTAAAATAATTAATAATCATGCAGGCTACGCGATAATAGCTGAACCAATCGTCTCAAATAATGATAATGAAATGGGTTTAGGCGAAGATACTATCACTATGAAAAACTTAATAATTAAAGATTCTTATGGTGCGTCTGTTGCTGTACATCTTTTCTCACACATACATTTTGAAAACATTATTATTGATAATTTGGATTCTGGTTCTGAACGAGCTGTAGGGTTTGTTATTTATGGTACTCCAAACCAAATAATAAATAATTTTTCTTTTACAAACAGTAGAAGCTTATTTCATAATACAATTTTTCTTTCTACCACTTCCCATCAAAGTGTTCCGATAATACCAGGATTAGCAGTTTATAATAACTTTTTGATAGCAAATAATTACACTTTCGACCCATTTCCAATGGGAGATGTAATAGGAAAAGTTTTAATTAACAGATCTGCTCATTCTACAGTAATGAATAATTGGACGATTGCTCATAACACAGGAACTGGATATGCATTACGATTACCTAGTTTAGATACTATTGTAAATAATATAATTTTATATAATCCTGACTTAACTTATGAACTTGCCATTGGTAAAATAGACGGTTATGACAACCAACTTACAATAAACAATTCTTTGATGTACAACAACAAGATAGAAATAGGTTTTGGTGTTCCTGATCCTATTTTGAATAATTTAATATTTGATCCACCACAATTTGCTGGACAATTTAACAACAATTTAACTCCTGATATGTGGGAATTTTACTATTTACATCATGTATCACCTGCAATAGACACAGGAATTGATGTTTCGGAATGGGGGCTTTTTGACTACGATTTAGCAGGGAATCCAAGAGTTTATGGTAATGCTATAGATATGGGTGCTTTTGAATTTCAAGGTCTTGTAGCAAGTTTTACAGCAGAACCAAGAGTGGGTCCTACACCATTAACCGTTCAGTTTACAGATTTATCCTATGGAGGTTCAGTGTACGCATGGGAATGGGATTTCGGTATATCTCCCTCTGATAGAACACGCAATCATAGAAAAAATTTGGGCTCTTTTGAGCAAAATCCTCTCTTTACATACGAAGAAGAGGGTGTATATTCTGTAACATTAACCATTAATGGAGAAAAAAGCATAACAAAGACTGATTTTATCATTGTTACGAGTAGTGCGTTTGCTGATTTTTCAGCAGAACCTACTACAGGCACTGCACCCTTGGAAGTTCAATTTACATGCCTTTCTACCGGCGCTTTTGCATGGGAATGGGATTTCAACAATGATGGAACTGTTGATTCTACAGAGCAAAATCCAGTTTTTACCTATCTCACTTCGGGTATTTACACCGTAACTTTAACGATAAATAACGGTGAGGATACCATCACAAAACAAGATTATATAGATTCTACGGTAAACGATGACGATGAAACTGCATTACCTTTTATGGGTGTGAATCTTCAAAGCTACCCAAACCCAGTAAATATTAGTAGAAGTTCAAATACTTTAATATCATTTAATACACAAAATAAAGCGGCTTCAGAGCCTATAATTGAAATATATAATATCAGAGGACAAAAAATTCGTACACTCAAAACAGGAATGAGTTTTTACGACCTCGCCGTGATTGCAGGTTTAGCACAAGAGAATCTTGATTTGATAAACTCTCGAAATTATAGCGTGATTTGGGATATGAGAGATGATAACAAGCGATTAGTAGGCTCTGGTATTTATTTCTATCGAGCCATAGTAGACGGAGAAATAGTGGGAACAAATCGGATGGTGGTTATAAAATAATTTACCTTATTACAAAATTTTTGTATTAATTCGAGAAGGTTTATTGTAACTATCAGCTTTCTTTTTTTGAATATAAAACCCAAAAATAATTTGACAAAAAAAGTATCATAAATAAAATGCTTTGCATGGAAAAGCTAATAGAAAAGTTTGAGCAGTTTGGTATATCACACTCATATTTAAGGCAAAATGCTCGAATTGTCATAGGATTGTCAGGTGGGTCAGATTCAATAGCCTTGACCCTTTTATTAAGAGAATTACAGCAAAAATATTCACTATTTCTTATCACAGCACATATCAACTATCATATGAGAGGTGAAGAATCAAACTTAGATGAAAATTTTGTAAAAGAATTCTGCTTTAAACGTAACATCCCATTGTTTATTTTACATGCAAACATCTCAAAAAATAAAAATTTTCAAAAAGAAGCCAGAGACGTCAGAATCGACTTTTTTAGAAAATTAAAAAAAAATTACAAGCTTGATTTTATTGCCCTCGGTCATCAAATGGAGGATCAAACAGAAACGATTATGCATCGCTTTATTCGTGGTGCTGGTTTTACAGGCTTGAGTGGAATTTGTCCCATCCAAAACGATATCATTCATCCCATTTTACCTTTTAAAAAAGAAGTATTGATTGAATATTTAAAAATCAAAGGAATTGATTATAGAAGTGACCAAACCAATTTCTCTGTTTATTATACTAGAAATAAAATCAGAAACGAATTGATACCGACCATTAAAAGCTGTTTTAACCCAAATATTGAGCAAAAGTTGGTTGATTATGGAAATCTTTTTTACTTAACAGAAATCTATTTTAAACAACAAGCAAGGAAAATATTTAAAAAAAGCATAGTAAAAAAAAGCCAAAGAGAAATTGTATTTAGTTTAGTCAATCTTAAAAAAGTATATCCTATTTTAAAATTTTATGTTTTTAGAGAAGCATGGAGTCTGCTGACTTCTTCATTAGAAGATTCTTCTATAAAATCAGAAAGTTTAGAACGGTATATGGACTTTTATTCTGTGCATTTTTTAGCTATTTCAAATTTAATAGAATCAAATAGTGGATTTAAAAAAATAATGTTACCTGAAAATGTGGAAGTGATGAAAGATTATCAACACCTAATATTTAGAAAAGATGCTAAGTACCTTAAATATGAGAAAGAAACTAAAAAAAGTTTGGAAACATTCAGAAATATGTTTTCATTCAATAATTATAGATTTTTGATGCAAAAAATGAAACAAACCCTCTCAAATGAGATATACCAGAGACTACAACACAGCAAACAAAAAAACAGTGAAACAGCACCAACGTTCTCTCATGTTTCGAGTGGAGAAGCGGTTTTTGATTTCGATAAAATTATATTCCCCATCACACTTCGCTATAGGCAAGATGGAGATAAATTTATGCCACTAGGGATGAGTAGTTTTAAAAAGCTAAAAAAATTTTTTATCGACGAAAAAGTACCTTTAAAACACAGAGATTCAATAATAATTTTTACAGATAAAGAAAAGATTTTTTGGGTGAGCGGATATAGAATAGACCAAAGGGCAGCTGTTTCGAAAGAAACAAAAAATTTTTTATATATAAAAATGGAAAATACTGAAGACTTCAAAATACGTTCGGCAGAAAGAAATAAGAATTGACAAAATAAACATCATTTTTATTGTGGTTTTTGCCAATTAAAAGCGTTTGGAGGGTATCAATGGATACTATGAATGGTAATTTATCCGCTATTTTATTTGATGAAAGAGAATTGAGAACTCGCATCAGAGAGCTGGGAGCAGAGCTTTCAAAGATTTATGAAAACAAAAATCCCGTCTTGATAGGGGTTTTAAAAGGAGCAGTTTTATTTTTAAGTGACTTAATGAGGCATATCACTGTACCGGTAGATATAGATTTCATATCTATATCTAGCTATGGGACTTCGGCAAAATCATCAGGTGTAATAACATTAAAAAAGGACATAGACATTGATATAAAGGATAGACATATCATCATCGTGGATGATATTGTCGATACAGGATTGAGCATACAGCATTTAATGAAACATTTTGAAAGCTTAGGACCAAAAAGTATTTGCACATGTGTTCTTTTAGACAAACCTAAAGCACACAAAATAAATATAACAATAGATCATGTCGGATTTGAAATAAGCAATGAATTTGTAGTTGGTTTCGGTCTGGATTTCAACGAAAAATATAGAAATTTACCTTTTATAGGAATAATAAAAGATGAGGTATATAAATGAATAATAAAAAACCAAATTTGAACAAGAATAATCGACAAAGAGGATCCATGAAGTCTGCTCCAGTAAAAAAGCCGTCACCTATGTTCTTTTGGATCATTATCATCTTGTTTGCAGTCATTTTGTACAACATGTATGTATCGCAAAAGCCTTCTAGCACAGTGGTAGAATATAGTAGATTTTTAGAAATGGTAAAAAATGATCTTGTCATAAAAGTCACTTTTGAAAATCAAAATATTAAATTTGTAGATAACGGACTATTAACCTACACTACTCATATGCCTTTTACTGATCCAGAGCTAGTACGAGAGTTGATTGAAAAAAATATTCAGGTTGTATCAGAAAAACCATCTAGATTTTGGATGACTATCATAGGCTGGCTGCCTTTTCTTTTGTTAATAGGATTCTGGATTTTCTTTATGAGATCAATGCAAAGTGGCGGTAATAAAGCCTTTTCTTTTGGAAAAAGTAGAGCTAGATTGTTTTTGAGTGGAAAAACAAAAATTACTTTCAAAGATGTAGCTGGAGTTGACGAGGCAAAAGAAGAATTGCAAGAAATAGTAGAATATCTAAAATCACCCGCAAAATTTCAAAAATTGGGTGGAAGAATTCCACGTGGCGTACTGCTTTTAGGCAGACCAGGCACTGGCAAAACTCTTCTGGCAAAAGCAGTAGCAGGAGAGGCTGGGGTTCCGTTTTTTAGTATCAGTGGTTCAGATTTTGTAGAAATGTTTGTAGGTGTAGGTGCTTCCAGAGTCAGAGACCTCTTTGACAATGCAAAAAAAAATGCCCCTTGTATAGCTTTTATTGACGAAATCGATGCTGTCGGTCGATCTAGAGGAGCTGGTCTAGGAGGTGGTCATGATGAGCGCGAACAGACTTTGAACCAACTTCTAGTAGAAATGGATGGCTTTGAAGCAAATGATTTTGTAATAATTATAGCAGCTACAAACAGACCTGATGTACTAGACCCAGCACTACTCAGACCGGGTAGATTTGACAGGCAAGTCATAGTGGATCTACCAGATATTGCAGGTAGGAATGAAATTTTAAAGGTTCATATTACTAAATTATTGTTATCAAATGATGTAAATCTGATGATAGTAGCGAGAAGCACCCCCGGTTTTAGTGGGGCTGATTTAGCAAATCTATGCAATGAAGCTGCTCTAATAGCAGCCAGAAAAAACAAAACCATGATAGAAATGGAAGACTTTGATGAAGCTAGGGACAAGGTGATGCTAGGCAAAGAAAGAAGAAGCAAAACAATTGAAGAAGAAGAGAAAAAAAGTATAGCATATCACGAAGTTGGGCACGTGCTTTGTTCTGTATTTTTAGAGAAAACCGATTCTATCCACAAAGTGACCATCATTCCGAGAGGTTTTACCGGCGGAGCAACACATTCACTAGTAAACGACAAAATGACCTATTCAAAAACATATTTGAGCCAAATCCTCGTTACCTTAATGGGAGGTAGGTGCGCAGAAGAAATAGTCTTTGGAGAGCTTACGACTGGTGCAGGTAATGATATACAAAGGGCAACAGAAATAGCAAAAAAAATGGTGTGCAATTGGGGTATGAGTGAAAAAATAGGACCTATGACAGTGGGTGGAGAAGATAAACAAGTTTTTCTGGGTAGAGATTTTGTCCAGAATGAAGCAATGAGTCAGGCTACTGCCCAATTAATAGACAGTGAGATCAGAAACATTGTCTATTCTGCACATGAAACAGCGACAAAAATACTATTAGAGCATAGAACAATATTGGATAAAATGTCCGAAATTCTCCTAGAAAAAGAAACATTAAATATAGAAGAGATATATGAAATCATTATGAATGAAATAGATGAAAAAGACAGAGCATTTATAGAAAAAAAATATGTAAAAGCTTGCGAGATGAAGATTGATAAAACAGAAAAAGTCAAAAGTGAGAATGATACAGAAACTAAATTTCAAGATGATGAAGTAAAAAATAAAGAGGAGGATGTTTGACGACAATACACGGAACGACCATAATAGCAATCAAAAAAGACGATAAGATAGCCATAGGTGGTGATGGACAAGTCACTCTAGGGCATACTGTGTTCAAATCAAAAAGTCAAAAAGTCAGAACTCTATACAATGGCGAAGTCATGGCAGGTTTTGCAGGAGCCACAGCAGATGCTTTCACTCTATTTGAAAGATTTGAAATAAAGCTCAAAGAACACAAAGGTAATCTCAAGAGAGCAGCTGTTGAGCTCGCAAAAGAATGGAGATCTGACAAATACTTGAGGAGATTAGAGGCTATGATAATTGCCCTCAATAAAGACGATTTATTTATTATCAGTGGCACAGGTGATGTGATAGAGCCTGATGACAACATCGCTGTTATCGGTTCGGGAGGTGGGTATGCCCTCGCAGCAGCAAGAGCGATGGTTAAACACACTGACTTGACACCTGCCAAAATAATAGAAGAAGCATTGAGAATAACGGCTGATATATGTATATATACAAATCATAACAGAACAATTTTGGAGAAATAGAGAATGGATGACATCATACAAAAACTTCGCAAAAATAACATGGAAATATTGTCAAAGCTCACCCCGATCATTGTCGTAGAGCACCTAAATAAATATATCATAGGTCAGGATAAAGCAAAGAGAGCTGTTGCGATAGCTTTGAGAAACAGGTGGAGGAGGCAACAGGTCAACGTGTCGATGCAGGAAGACATAGTTCCCAATAATATCATTTTGATAGGACCTACTGGTGTCGGAAAGACTGAGATAGCTCGCAGGCTTGCAAGTTTGACAAATTCACCTTTTATAAAGGTAGAAGCTTCTAAATTTACTGAAGTAGGATATGTGGGGCGTGATGTAGAATCAATGATTCGCGAATTAATGGATTTTGCATTTAACCAAGTCCGCAGTGAACTGAACAAAGAATTTGAAGAAAAAGCACATCAGTTGTCAATAGAAAAAGTTTTAGATATACTTTTACCAAAAACATATAAAGATACAGATGCTGATATAGATGAAAAAGAATCCAGATACAAGCGTAGTAGAGAAAAAATGAGAAAAAAATTACTAGACGGGATACTAGATGAGAATCAAATAACTATACCGATTGAAGATTTTGCTCATCCTGCTCAACCGGGATATTTCCCTAATGTAATAAGTGTTGATTTAGTAGACTTTGATTTCTCGGAAATGCTTTCGAATGTATTCTCATCAAGAAAAGAAAAAACAAAAGAAATGACAGTAAAAAATGCCATAGATCATTTTACAGATTTAGAAATCAGCAAGATCATTAGCAGAGAAAAAATAATAGAAGAGGCAAAATATAGAGTAGAAAACAATGGTATCATTTTTATAGATGAAATTGATAAAATAGCTTCATTGGATAAAAAAGGATCGACTGATGTGTCCAAATCAGGTGTTCAAAGGGACCTGTTACCTATTGTAGAAGGATCAAATGTTCCAACAAAATATGGGATAATCAACACAACGCATATTTTGTTTATTGCAGCTGGGGCTTTTCACATAGCAAAGCCGTCAGATTTGATACCAGAATTACAAGGCAGGTTTCCTATCAGAGTAGAGCTAAATAGCCTATCAAAAGAGGATTTTGAAAAAATATTGATAATGCCTCAAAACGCTCTTACTAAACAGTATACAGCTATGTTTAAAACTGAAAAAGTAAATTTGGTATTTGATAATGATGCTATTGCTGAAATTGCCAATTTTGCAGCTGTCGCAAACGAAAAAATGGAAGATATTGGAGCTAGGAGATTACAAACTATCATAAATGCCGTTTTAGATGACTATTTATTTGAAATGCCTAGTCCAAAATTGAAAAAAGTAAACATTACCCAGAAAATGATAATAGACAAAGTAAACCCTCTGATTGAAGATGATGATTTGTCTAAATATATACTATAAAAGAAGTTTTGTCTCTCTCCCTGTACGTCTCCTGTACCGATCCCGCATAGATACAGGAAGCATGCGGAAATACGGAGAATTGTAATATTCCATTATGAAATAGTACTCAGTGTGAAATATATTAATATATTTTGGAGAAAAATAGATGGTTTCTAAAATACAAAAAGTACGATTAGCTATCTTTTTGATGGTAGGGTTTTCAATATTAATCACCATATTAATATTACTGTTAGGAACAAAACTAACAGAGAAAAGAGATGAATACAAGATTATTTTTGAGGACACATCAATAACAGGTCTCCAAATAGGAGGCGGAGTTCTTTATAGAGGGATCAGAATAGGCCGCGTGGAAAACATACAAATAGATAGAGATAGAATCACAGATATAATAATATCTATCAGTGTCATAGGTGGTACCCCTATAAAAGCAGATCAGGAGGCAACTTTAGTAGCAGTAGGTATTACAGGAATAAAACAAATAGAATTGCGGGGAGGATCAAACGAATCCTCTTTTTTGCGCTCTGGTGATATAATACCCACAGGAAGAACACTTTTTGACAACCTGACAGACAGAGCTGAAACATTAGTTTACAAAATCGAACACATAATGGATAATATCGTGGAAATAACAAATACCGACAATCAAACTAAACTAAACTCGATTTTAAGCAATATTGACCACATTGTCGCAGACACACATAGCTCACTGACACCGACTATAGAAAATATCAAAAATATCTCTTCAGAACTATTTATAGCTATCTCTGCAACAAATAATATTTTAGCTAAACTTGACTACATAATTGACAAAGAAAGTATCAGAAATATAGTTCTTAATACAGAAACCATTTCTACGAGCATATCAGAAATTGATTTCAGTCAAATAAATTCAACAATACAGTTAATGAATGAATCGATACTAAAAGCGTCTGTCATGATATCTAGATTAGACGCACTTGTGCAAAGGAATAGTCCTGATTTTAATGCAATTATAGAAGAGTTAAGGGAAACTATTGAAAACTTGAGTGAGTTTTCTAGAATTATATCTGATGACCCCTCGATATTAATCAGATCTAGGAGACAAAATTGATAATAAATATCATCTGCATCACCGTCATAAAATTTGTGATAATTGATTCTAAAAAATAATGGAGATTAGACTATGGAAATATTGAACTTAGATGACTTTTTCTCAGACAAAAACAAAAGTTTGCGTGTGTTCATACAGTTGTTCTTGATATGTCTTTTTTTTGCTGCTTGTGCCAAAATCACTGTACAACCAAGAAAATATTTTGTATTAGAATATAAACAAGTGAATGAAGTGCGAGAGCTCTTTGCTTTTAGTCCCCATAATTTTACAGTTCGGGTTGTTGACACAGAAATATCTGGAACTTTTAATAGAAGACAGATTGTAGTGAGAGCATCTGAAAATCAAATAATGTATGATCACAGCAATCTTTGGGCAGACAGGCTATCAAATACTCTGGCAAATCTAGTGCAGCAAAGAGTGAGTAGGTACAACATCTTTAACAGAGTAGTAAGGGACTTTCAACAATCAGCAAAATATGAAATTGTGACTATCGTCAATGCATTGGAATATTTACAATTTGGCAACAATTTTGGAGCAAGGCTAAGTATTGAATATCAATTCCGCAGGACATCTGACAATTTAACAATATTCCAGCACGTAGCAGATAGATCAAAACTTATTTATGATGATGATGTAGAAATGTTTATCCAAAGTATAAATGACCTCTTAATGGAAGAAACAGATATATTTTTGATGGCATTAAACAGATATATACATATTATAGAAAATGAAGAACTAGATACTTCAAAAAATATTTTTACGAGTAAGACATTTTTGGACGAATATCAGAATACAAACTTTAGATTGGAATCTATAGAAGATGAACAAATGGCTTTTATAGGGCGATTGTTTATTCCCTCCAAAACAGATCCAGAGCATGAACCTCTGTTTACGATAGAAGATGAAGATCACGAAATTATTGGTAGCTTTCAAATGGGTACTGACGTACATTTATTACCCGGTAATTACTTTGTTTTACTAGGGAACGGAACTATAGGACAACAAGTAGTTGAGCAGGTGGAGGTATTCCCACGTTACAAGACAGTATTAGAACCAGATGTTGGCTGGCTAACAGTGAATGTAATAGACAACAATAGAAGTCAGCTCGATGTTCGATATGAAATCTTTAGTCTCAGTAATGCGGAAAGCTTCGGTTTTGGTAGTGGCGTCAAAGAAGGTGTAGGGCAACAAATAGAAACATGGGTACTGCGACCGGGTCACTACAAAATTGTTTTAAATGGGTTGCCGTTTAATACATACAGTGACTTTGCTACCATAGAATTGAAAAAAGGCGAATTAGAGCAGTTTACAATAGTAGTAGATGAAAAAACAAACAGTTTGATAGGTGCAGGTAGGATGTTTTACGAAGAATTTATCTCAGGAGCTGACGTGTTTCGCGTTTCTATCGCAAATCACCTTAATGCTAATTTCAGCAGTAAAAATGACATGAAAAAAAACAATCTAAACCTATCATATACCATCACAGAACAGTTAGATACCAGAATAATATTTGACAACAATCCTTATCACTACACGATGAGCAATTTGGTAGAAATAGGTGTTACAAAAGAACCAGAGACTGATTTGATGATATCTGCGGACAAATTTGATTTAAAAAATACATTAGTTTACTATTTCATCAATCAATTAGGTTTTTATGCGAGGGCAGATATAAATTTTCATATGTTCGATGAATTTATATACACTCGAGACAATAAACTATACAAAGTGATTGATAAGCAAGGTATCGAAACGATCAGCGAAACAAATAGGTTTCAAACAAAAAATGCAATTTATCCCATAGTCTTAAGAGAAGGACTGGGCTTAAATTATAGAGTACTAAACAAAAATAGGGCAAACCTAAACCTCAGAGCAGGGCTAGGTCTTAGGCAAGATATAAATAAACAAGTTTTTAATTTTGAAGGAACAATTAACAATTTTGAGGTGTATAGGGAGCTAGATTCAACATACCAGAAAGGTACCGAATTTTCAGCAAATGGTAATTTTCAGATTCTCAGAGATTTGAATTATTCGTTGAATGCAGATGTATTATTGCCTTTTGATGTGAGTGAAACACTTTCATATGAATGGGAAAACATACTGAACCTCAGAATGTTTAAATACTTGTCATGGGATTATAAACTAAAACTGAGTTACAACAAAAACCTTAGAGATTACATACTATCTGACCATTCTTTGTGTATAAGATTTACTTATATTTTTGTGAAATAATGTATGCAATATTTTAGTATTAAAAAGGATATCTTATTTTTAAGGGGTAGCATAAATAAAACGACTGTTCCTGATTTTTATGATATGATAATATCTGATTTACATGGTATTCACTGTGCGAGATCACTTCCAATTACCTCTATAGATTGCTCAGAGCTGACCGAAGTAGATAATGCAGGCGTGGCTTTGTTAGATGAAATATTATTTATTTTAGGATTGGACTTAAAAGCATTAAAAGATATATCAGAATCAAATTTTATGAAAGTCAATATTTTTACCACTATCTCAATGCCTCAGCCTTTACCAGAAAAAAAAAATACATTCTTGTATGTTTTTGGAGATTACTTTTATCAACTAACAAATCGGTTGTATGTGATGTTGATACTGACGAGTGATATCTTTTATTGGTCCATCATGGGATTGTGGAACAGAAAAAGTAACAGAGAGGGGAGCTTTACTCTACAAAGCCTTTTGATAGGACTCAACGCTATTCCTATTGTTGGCTTGTTGTCTTTTATAATAGGACTGATTTTGTCTTTACAAACTGCTATGCAACTGAAACAGTTTGGAGCTGACCAGTTTTTAGCAAATTTACTAGCAATATCTTTGGTCAGCGAAATATCTCCTTTGATAACAGCAATAATAGTCGCAGGTAGGAGTGGATCAGCTATTGCGTCAGAAATCGCAACAATGAAAGTAACAGAGGAGCTAGATGCCTTGAAAATGATGGCTTTAAACCCTATTAGATACGTAATCGTCCCAAAATTTCATGCGATCACGGTCTGTATGTCTCTTTTAGTCATGATATCTATACTTGTTGGGATTTTAGGTGGCCTGATAGTAGCCGTTTCTGTTTTAGACCTCTCCCCTATCGCTTTTATAAATACTTGCATACGAGTAGTTTCTGTCAGGACATTTGTCATTTCTCTGATCAAAAGCACTGTGTTTGCATGGCAAATAGTGATCATAGGGAGTTACTATGGTCTTATGGTGCATGGAGGTGCAGAAGGTGTAGGAAAAGCTACTACTCAATCAGTAGTAGCTTCCATATTTGGCGTAATTATAATGGATGCAATGTTTAGTTTTATTTATCTAGTGTAGAGGTCATCTTGATTATAAATAAAATTCCTATCATATCTGTCAGAAATCTAACTGCAAAATACAATGAAAAGACAATATTAAATGACATTTCTCTAGATATTTATCAGGGTGAGGTTACAGTCATTCTCGGCGCAAGTGGCGGAGGTAAGACTACTTTGATGAAAAATATTATCAGACTCATAGAACCTTTTTCCGGTTCTGTGAGAATATTTGGAAATGAAGTCACCGATATGGATGACGAAAAGTTCAATGAAATATTAAAAAGAGTGGGAATGCTTTTTCAAAATGGAGCTCTGTTAAACTCGATAAGTGTGTTTGAAAACATTTCTATTCCTTTAGAACAACATACAAATCTCCCCCTCAGTATCAGAGACAAAATCATCCAAAAAAAACTTGACCTAGTAGGTTTATCAAATGCAATCCATCTATTGCCTTCAGAACTTTCGGGTGGTATGAAAAAAAGAGCTGCTCTTGCCAGAGCTATTGCTTTAGATCCTGAAATACTCTTTTTCGATGAACCTTCTGCAGGCCTCGACCCTATCACTAGTGCTAGTTTAGATGAACTAATAATAAGTTTAAAAAAACAACTAAATATCTCATTAGTTATTGTAACTCATGAACTAGCTAGCATCTATAGGATTGCTGATAGAATATTGTTTTTAGATAATGGGGAGCTCGTATTTCAGGGCACTTTAGAAGAAATAAAATCATGTAAGCAGCCTATTGTAATGAGATTTTTTGAAGTGGGGAAATTTTAGAGCAATGGCAAAAAAAAAACGGAACGGAGATCGGAGGGGCTACGGCAAAATCAGCATCCCCGTCCCCAATCGACAACATCGCCAGATACCGTAGCGGAGATCGGATGGTCTACGACAAAATCAGCACCCTTTTTTCAAATCGAAAAAACCGCATCCAATCTAGCATTATTATACCTTCCCTGTACGGCTCCTGTACCGATCCCTAAAATAAGCAGGCTAGAAGGGCAAATTCCCGTATTTCATAAATTGTGTTTTCTGATTCGAAATGGTGTGAATAAATTCTGGAAATTTATAGACCCACTTTATGTTTTTCTTTTCTACAAAACATAGTGTTCGATTCAAAAAACTTAAACCAATAAAACCGTATTATTTCTTTGTACCCAAAGCATTTCCTGATAAAGATGAATATCGAAAAGATTTCAGTATAAATGATATAATCGTGGAAATAAAATTTAAATGATTGACAATTTTGCAGGGTTAAAATATTGTGTTTTGTTGTATTTTATTTTGCTTTTAAAGTTTTAAATTGATATATAAAAAATGGAGGATTAAATGAGTAGATTGCTACATTGTTTAGTTTTGTTTTTGGTTTTCTGCCTACTGCTAGTAGGGTGTAGTTTCAGAGCACCAGAAATGCCAACATGGGAGGGACAGTTAAATTTGCCACTCATGAATGAAAAGTACCCTATTGTTGATCTTGCGAGAAATGACAACATCAGAGTGCATGAAAATGAAAACTCTATGGAGTTTTTTACAGAAGGGGAAATCACAGGGGCTGAAATAGCACAGGATGAGTTACGAATTGCCTCAAACCCTATAGGAACTGGAAATATCCCTGTTGTAGAAAGTTTTTCAGACAAATTATCCTTGGTCAATGGAGATGAAACTGAAACACAGATATCTTATGGATTAATACTATCAGGAGAGCTAGTTTTTGAATTTATTACATTGCCCGAAGTCGCATCTGAAATACATGTGTACTTTCATGAGTTGTTTGACCCTGATGGAAAAAATTTAACTTTGAGAATATTAAAACAAGATTTAGTATTTGAAAATGGCTTTATAGGCTTGATTCATCGTCATAACATGGAATATCATACAATAACAAATCCTGACAATGAGGCTATTGTAGAAAACATGCATTTTGATGCTACTGTTATCTCTAGTGGAGGTGTGCCAATCCCATCTGGAGGTTATATGAAGGTTTTTTACGATCAACCTCTCTTTTTTAGTACAATAATAGGTCATCTATTCAATTTCCGTATAAATGCTGATGATTTTATTACAGATATTGATGTGGACTATCCTATAAACATAGAAAATGCACTGGATATGAATGAACCCGAACTCAGGTTTACTATATACAGCCATGTCGGGTTTGAATCCACATTTTATGCCACAGTCACATCATACAACAATAGAAATAATACTAGCTATTCGCTGAATGTTACCAGTCTAGTAAATGCTACCACGCCGGGAGATTCTCTATTAACTACTCTAATATTTACAAAAGAGGATAATATACATCATTTGTTAAATATTGCTCCTGACGAAATTATTTTATCTGATGCTTATTTTTTGTTAAATAATCCTGATGTGGGATTTGGGTTTGCCTCTATTGGAAAAGCTATGTCTGGCAGCTATATAAATGTTGTTCCTTTTGATTTTACTTTTGTAGCTGACGAACCTATCAAACCTGCTAATTTGACAGAGGTAAAAATATCTGAGAAAAACCGAGAAGAGATAGAAAAGAGAGCATTGAATGCTTTTTTCTCAATGGATCTAAAAAATTATTATTCCGTGGGGGCTACTGTAAATTTATTTATTTGCTCTAGTGATAATCAGGATCTTGTTTATGTTAAAGAAAACTTAATCCTTCCAGGTTTCCAGAGGCTCACATTTCTAGGTAGTTACATGCCACGAGGGTCACATTTAGTAGCGACTTCAGACACATTTACTTTTGAAATTTTAGAAGAAGAGATCGCTCTTTTTTATAAAAATGAATTCATCTATGTAGGAATGGAGATCACATTTGAAGAAGGCGGGACTATTATACATCCGTTGGAAAGCATTGATGTCATAGGAAATTTAAAACTTATGGTCATGGTTGATTATTAAGAGGAGGCTTTCATGAAAAAAATCACATTATTCTTTATCATTATTTTGTTTATAAATGGGTTATTTGGGGTAAAAACACCGTCTTCCCTGCCTTTTGCAAATAGCTATCTGCAAAGATCATCTGGCGCTGAATCATTGTACTGGAATCCAGCCCTTATCTCAAATGTAAATACAAGCGGTGAATGGATGTCTATGCCATATGTCATCGAAATAGAAAACAACATGATTTCAGTTGATTTGTACAATAGATTTTTCAGAGGGCGACACTTTAATTACGAAGAAATCACAGCAATAAAGAATGAAATTCTCGATGCTATAGGCGATAGATTTAATATGAAAGTGAATCTAAAAATCATTTTAGTGGGCATGTCTTTTGGAAATTATGCGTATTCCACATCGACCAATGTACTATTCAAATCAAGCTTACATTCTGATTTTATCGAGCTAGCATTTGTGAGTAACGATGAGTTTCGGATATATGATTTTGGAGATGACCATAATGATTTCATTTTGCTAGGATACCAAGATTTTACTTTTGGATACGGAGGTTATAACGTCAATCAGCTTTTCCCAGAAAATATGGACTTTATGCCAAACATCACGGTAGGTGCTGGGCTGAGTTATTTACGAGGTATTTATACAGATCGACTGTCAGAATTTGATGGTGTTTTCCGTACCAGCAATGAAGATGGAGTAGTACTCTATCAATCTGTAAAAAGAATATCTGGTGAGCGTGGGAATGGGATTAAAGCTTCTTTGGGAATATCAGTAGATGCCTTTCAATTTGATGAAAATCACTATATCACTACGGGTATGAGTTTAGATAATATTGGTGCATCTATTAGATGGACTTATGCTCTAAATGAACATGAAAACACAGTTAGAATAGATAGCCTTCATGTGAACAAGCTAGATAAAGATATTTACACTGAAAGTAATGGGAAAACAGAGCTAAAAGCATTTACCACAAAACTCCCGTTAAACCTGAAAATAGGTGCTTTGTACAAGTTTAATGAGCTGTCAGCTAGTATTGATTACGCACAAAATTTTGGTAGTGGTGTGGCGATTAGTTTTTCCCCAGAAATATCATTCGGGATTGAGTACATTTTAGGTGATTATTTCCCTATTCAGATCGGGCATCGCTTGCCTATAGATGACATAGAGATGGCAAATTCTATTGGACTGGGCTTGAGGCTAAATAGGTATGAATTTGGTGCGGCATATCAAAGCATAGGATCATTTCACAGCTATAGTAACACTGGCTTTGCAATAGGCTCATACATGAAGTTTAGGTTTTGATGATCATTAGTATTTTTGTAGCGTTTATTTGCACCGTTTTGTTTTATAAAAAAACATTACCTGAAATATCAAAAAATCAAAAATGGATTCTGATAGCATTCAGGACGTTGTTTATATATGCATTGCTTTTGCTGTTATTCAATCCTATTTTATATTTCAAGTCGAGCTTTACAGAAAGACCTGTATTTTTAATGCTGAGTGACAAATCAAATAGTATGAACCAAATAATAGAAGGCAAAACAAAAGCAGAACATCTATCACGCTTTGAAAGAGTATTTAGAGATGTTGCAACAAGCAACAATTATTCGGTAATGCAAATAGATCTATTTAAAAATAATCCAAGACAATCTGTTTTGTTAGATGAAATAAAAGATGTGTTGCAATCTGGTGTAGAAATAAAAGGCATTGCATTAGCATCAGACGGTTGGTTTCAAGATGATCAATCTATTTTTAGAGAAATAATAGATATCCCCATTTATACCTTCAATCCTGAATTTGTAGAAATAAATGCAGAAATGAACATCACTAGTATACACTACAACAAAAATGTGAATATAAATGAACTACAACTCATCAGAATAAATTTTAAGACAAACAACTTTGACGGAAATGTACAAGCGGTGTTAAAGCACGAAGACAAGGTAATTCAAAGTAAAGATGTCCATATCACTCGAGATATGGACAATCTAAATACAGCTGGTACGATTGGTATGATAGACTTCGAGTTTAGCTTTGCCGAAACGGGCTTGAAAGTTTTTGAAATAGATATTTTTTCTACTGAAAACAATGAAATTGGGGATAAAGGCTTTGCTGCCGTTCAAGTATTGGATGATAAAGCAAAAATACTGATTCTTTCAGACTCGTTCTCATGGGACGTGAGAGTTTTTAATAGATACTTAAATTTTGGTGAAAGATTTGATGTAGAGCTGGCATATGTACACAAGCAAGAATTTAGACAGCATGGAGACCCTATAAATATAAACTGGCATGATTATTCAGGTTTTATAATATTTAATCATGGAAACTTTTCTATGAAAGAAAATGATGCTCTGATAGTAAAGAATATGATACTAAATGGAACAGGGTTAATATTTGTGGGAAATTTAAACGATGTTTTTGAAGATATTTTACCGACAAGAGCATCAAATATCAGAGTCACCAGTGAAGGTCAGGTACACTTGCACCCGATAGCCTTATCATATCAAATTTTTAGAGACATAGAGTCTCATTGGAGTGGATTTCCACCCGTGCAATACCATTACCTTACAGCAAAAGAGCATAGTATTGTACTCGCAGAGGTTCATGATTTACAAAGAATACCTGTCTTGTTTTTAGGAAACTATGGGACTGGAAATATCTTTCATTTTGCCTTTAATGGACTTTGGAGATGGCAGCTAAATAGTGATCCTGAAATTTTTGACAGATTTATCAGCGGCGTAGGACAATGGATTTTTGGCAAAAGTAAAGATAATTTTCACGCTTTTACAGACAAAAATATTTACTATTCAGGTGAAAGAATAACTGTGAAATTAGCCGCTTTTGACGAGAGATTGAGTCCTTTGAGGAATGTAAATGCCAGAATTGAGGTTTTTGACCTACAAGCTATTGACCAAAGAGCTAACCAGCATGAAAGTGAAAAGATTGTTTTCTCTGATTTTTTAGTCAGGACAGACGATTTGTACACTATAAATCTACCTGACTTGAAATCGGGAACTTATAGTTACACCATTATTGATGATGTAAACCAAAGAGAGACGTCTTCTGAATTTGAAGTTTTAGATTTAGATATCCAAGACCAGAGTAAAGGCTTTAATCACAGACTACTCAGTGCACTGAGTCAAGCATCTGTAGGTATAAACATGACAGATGATGATTTAAATCGCCTAAGCCTAGAAAGGGCAGAGTCTACAAAACATCATAAATACACTGAAATTCCTTTGTACAAAAATGTTTTTTTTATAGCCTTGTTTTTGCTGACTTTTTGTACAGAACTATACTTGAGGAAGAAATGGGGCTTGTTGTAAATGATTAATAGAATAGTAATACTAAATAAATTTTGAGGATAGTCTTTAACATGAATGTATTATTTGAAAAAATAAAAGAAGTTTTGCTCGCAGTCTTGCCAGTCGTTGTTTTTGTAATTGTCCTTCATTTTGCAATTTTGTCCTTGGCAAACATATTATTATATCAGTTTTTGATAGGTTCTCTCGCAGTGATGATAGGACTAATAGTTCTTTTATTTGGGGTCGAATTAGCTATACTACCTCTTGGAGATCATTTAGGGACGACATTCGTGAAATCTAACAAATTGTGGTTTGTCATTTTGACGGTGTTTATCCTCGGTTTTTTTATTAATTTTGCAGAGCCAGATGTCAATGTTTTAGCAAAGCAAGTATCAAATATAACCAATAATTTGATTTCGACATTCACTATTAGGTCTTTTGTTGCACTTGGTGCAGCACTGTTGTTAGCTTTAGGCTCTGTTAGAATTGTAAAGAATTTTTCACTTCGTATAATGCTGGTTTTATCATACATTCTAGCCTTTTTGTTTGCACTTTTTGTGTCTTCAGACTATATAGCTATAGCATTTGATGCATCTGGGGCTGCTACAGGAGCCATCACAGTCCCATTGATACTAGCCCTATCTCTCGGCATGGCTTCTATGAGAAGGGATAGCATATCTGCCGAAGAGAATAGTTTCGGCTTGGTAGGGATTATGGCATCTGGAGCTATATTTGGTGTCTTCTTTTTAAATTTCTTTTTTAAGATGGATGGCACATTAGAAACCGTATTTACACATAACATAACTAACAATTCTTTGTTTGCACCATTTATCAAAGAATTACCTATTGTGACCAAAGAAACATTGATGTCTCTATTACCCATTTTTATATTATTTCTTTTGTTTCAAAAGTTTAAATTTCATTTATCATGGAAACATTTTCGTAAAATGCTTTTGGGATTTTTTTATACATATGTAGGCTTGGTTATTTTTTTTGTCGGCGTACATGCTGGATTTATGAATATGGGTAGTATTATCGGCTACAATCTGGCTTTACTTGGGAACAAAGCAATTCCTATTGGGCTCGGTGCTGTGTTGGGGATGTTAATAATACTTACAGAGCCTGCTGTATATATTTTGACTCATCAGATAGAGGACGTCACCAACGGCTATATAAAAAGAAAAACAGTTCTGATATTTTTAGCTATAGGTATGGCTTTTGCTGTCGGTTTATCGGTTTTAAAGATAATAGTACCGAGTATATCACTTTTACATTACATCATACCCGGGTATTGTTTTGCTTTGATATTGATGTTCTTTACACCAAAAATATTTACAGGAATATCTTTTGATTCGGGAGCCGTCTCGTCAGGACCGATGACAGTTACCTTTATACTAGCTTATTCACAAGGAGTATCTGAGGCAATAGAACATTCTAATGTTTTTAAAGATTCATTTGGTATCATTGTTATGGTTACGATGATGCCTGTCATCGCCTTGCAAATATTGGGTTATATTTACAAGATGAAATCAAAAAAAATTGGAGTAAAATATAATGGATAGATTTAGTTTAATATGTTGCGTTGTAAATATGGGTGATGCCTCCAAAGTTTTAAAAATTTCGCGCAAATATGGAGTCAAAGGAGCTACGATATCAATAGGTAGAGGAACTGTTCGTAGCCCACTGATGAATTTTTTTGCCATAAACGAAGAACGAAAAGAAATTGTTAGTATGGTGGTAGAAAATGAATTAGCAATTGATGCAATAAAGGGTATCAGCACAGAAATGAAATTTGAAAGACCTCATCATGGAATTGCTTTTTTATACTCTGTGTGTGAGTTTATTGGAAGTAAAAATACACTTACCTGTCATAAAAAAGATATTGGAGGGAAAAATATGTATTATATCATATTTGTGATTGTCGAAAGAGGTAGAGCAGAAGAAGTAATGGAAGCGGCAAACAAAGTTTGTGCAACTGGGGGCACTATAATCAATGCTCGTGGAGCAGGTATTCATGAAGTCCAAAAGTTTTTTTCTGTAGAAATAGAGCCTGAAAAAGAGGAAGTTTTTATCATAACGAGAAGAAAAAATAAAGATAAAATAGTAAATTCAATCAGAGAACATTTAAAAATAGATGAGCCCGGTAATGGCATTCTGTACGTATTGGATGTGAAAGAAGTATATGGGATCCATGGCCTATCCTAACAATAATCTAAGAATAGAAAGTTTTTAATTCTTGGATAGTATCCTCTACATCATGTTTGCCCAGCAGGTCAACATCCGTCTCAAATCCAAAATTTCTATTCTCAAAAATCGCATTTAAAATAAGCTGGCAATTTTTTTTCTTTAAAATATCTTTGTGCAGGGAAAAAATGGTGTTTAATTTGCCAAATTCTTTAACCATTTCTAATGAGCCATAAAACCGATGTAAAATATATGTTAGTTTTGGGAAATTTCTTTTTATCAGTCTCAATAGTTCATGATAATAACCTACACAATGTATGATAACAGGCTTATTAAACTGGTGGGCAATATCAAGGTGGCTCTGCAATGTTTGCTTTTGCCATTCAAAATCGGCACAGCGTTTGTCTAGCCCTATCTCACCTATAGCAAATAGTTTGTTTTGTTCTAACAAATAAACAACCCTAGCTTGTGGTATGCTGTTTTTGGGGTAGAGCGGGTGTTGTCCTGTAGATATTAATACATTGTTGCTTAATACCTCACCCGAAATCACATCATGTATTGATGGATTTAATTTACCAGCCCCATGATACTCTGATAATGTTAAATCTAGATGCCAATCCAGCTCTTTTTCATCTAGAGCATTACTGATATAAACATAGTTTTCTCTACCGGTAATATCTTTTATATCTGGATTGTTAAACAAATGACAGTGATAATTAATTAGTTTGATAAAAACTCCAAAACTTTTTGAAAGACAAAATCTACTGAAATCAGATTCATGCAGTTAAAATGTTTTTTTGGACATTTTTTACCTCCATGGCTACTACAAGGACGACAATCAAGATTGGCTTCAAAGACAAAATCATTTTTATTAAAAGGGTAATAGCCAAAATTTTTTACAGTAGGACCAAAAAAAGCAAAAACAGGGATCTGCATAGCATTTGCTATATGCAAAGCTCCACTATCGTTACATATCACTAAATCTGATTTTTTAAACAAAGCTGCCGAATCAAGTATATTAAATGTGCCAGCAATAGACGTCAACTGTTTCTTTTCACATTGGACAGCGTCTAATATTTCATTAATAATCTCATTTTCAGACGGACTTCCTGATAGTATTATGTTAAAATTGTTTGCAATTAATTTTTGAGTTAAACATATATAGTTTTGTAAATTCCACCTTTTTGTATACCACACTGAGCCAGGACACATGATGATATTTTTTTGATTTTGAGTCATCGAAGAAAGCAGAAGAGATGCTTTCTGGTAGTTTTGCAGAGAGGGATAGAGATGTGTTTTTGTAGAATTCAAAAAGGAATCTGCATAAGATTGTTGTGTTAGGTTTGTGTGTATTAACAAGTCTAGCAGCTTGAGATTTTTCAGCCTTTTGTGAATATTTTTTGGATGAACAATTTTATGAGTCAAAAATATTTGCTGAAAATATCTTTTAAACCCTATTCGCTTTGGAATTTTTGCTAAAAAAGGTATCAAACCAGATCGAAAAGAGCTATGTGGGGAAATAGAGATGTCATATTTTTCAAATTTGACCCTTTGAATAAATTTCCAAAAAGTATTTAAACTTTGACTTCTCTTGTCAAAGCAAATTATTTTGTTTATGCTGCCGTTGTTCTCTAAAATACCTACACATTGGGGTTTGACCATGACATCCAACATCGCTAGTGGATAGACCTCTTTTAAACGATGAATCAGAGGTGTCACTAATATTACATCGCCAATAAAAGCTGTTTGTATCAGGAGAATTTTCATGTGAAATGTTTTAACACTTTAAAGTAGAATTTATCATAGATGAACTATTTTTCAGTCAATTCTCTATATAATTCTATATTTTTATTGATAGTGTGTTTAATAGAAAATTTTTGCACATCAATTTCTGCTTGTGCAGCCACTCTCTCTCTTAAATCACTATTTTTAATCAAGAATAAGATTTTTTCAGCTAAATCGTTTGGGTTTTCTTTTTCTGCTAACAGTCCATTAATGTTATGCTTTATCATTTCGGGTATACCACCGCAATTGCATGCTACGATAGCTTTTCTGGCTGACATTGCATCTAAAACTGACGTACCGAGTCCCTCTTTTTTTGAAGCTAAAACAAATATATCAAAAGAGTGTAAATACTTTTTTATATCCTGTTGAAAACCTGCCATAATAAAAGATTTGCCTAGCTGGAGTTCATCGTGTATTTTTTTCATTTTGTTGAATAAAACACCATCTCCAATTGCTATAAAAGTAACGTTGTTGGTCTCATTCAAGACCAATCTTGCCGCCTTTAGCAATGTCGGATAATCTTTGTGACCGACATACGCTGCTATAGTTCCTATCACAAGATGCTGTTTAGGTGGATGATTTATTTTTGTAACTTTTGATTTTAATACTGCATATCTGTTTGTATCTATTCCACTGTGTATAAGTCTTAGTTTTTCAGCTGACACTCCATCTTTTAAAACAACATCGTATATATTCTTTGAAATGCATACTAATACATCAAGAAAAGTATTTTGATATTTTAAATTACTCAACATGCTCTTTTTAATAGAAAAATCTACTCTGCGTACACCGATTAGCTTAATATCTCTACAAAACATCTTTACCAAGAGCCCTATTGACAATGCGTGAGCTGTGTGCAAATGCAAAATATCGTTACCATTATTTTTTAACAGTAACGACACTTTCCATGCAGAATAAATATCTATTTCAGAGATTAGTGGAAGGCATAAAAAAGGTATCTGATGCTCTTCACACTTCTTTGCCATACAGGATCGTTTTTTACAAATCATGATTGATTCATACTCACTCTTACAAAGGCTTTGATGCAAATAAAAAGCTTGCTGTTGACCTCCACGCCATGTTTTTCCTGTATCGATGTGAATGATCATAAAATTATAAAAAAAACTTCCTGTAAAAGGTTATTTTACAAAAAACTCAAAATATGTATCTGGATATGGTTCATTTTGTAGAGTATAATGCCACCATTCCTCATCGTAAGGCAAAAAGCCTGCACGCTCCATTGCGTCTTTCAAGATGAGTCTATTTTGAGCTTGTTCATCGGTAATCAACTCAGTTCCATGATGTGAAATTGGGCCAAAGAAATCGAAAGGAGACCCCATATCTACTTCTTTACCTGTTTTCATATCAATGATCGTCAAATCTACCGTGCTACCACGTGTGTGCCCTGAACGCTCAGCAATATATTTTTCAGGGATCAGGCGACTTTTATCAATGTCCGGATAAAAGAATTCCTTCGTTTTTGTATCATCAACATTATGAGCCCATCTAACAAAATGATTTACAGCCATTTGTGGTCTATAAGCGTCAAATATTTTGATAGAATAGCCCAGAGAACGCATCTCATCACTCACCTGTTTTAATGCTAATGCTGCAGGCTCACTAAGAATAGCAATAGGTGCTAAATAACCATCAATCCGTTCTCCGATAAAGTTGTACGTACTATAGTATCTGATTTCTAGGATAGCATCATGCACTATATCTTTGACATAAACAAACCCCTCATGTAACTCACCAGACGACTTATTAGTTGAGAGATTACAACACGCTGTGTAAAACAGCAAAAGCATCATCAAAATTGATACTAATTGAATTTTTTTCTTGTTCATAATAAACTCCTTTCGTTAATTATTTTTCCACTTCAATTTTTAATTCACTCAAAAAAATCAGTGAATTCTATCCTGAGCAAAAAAACTCTACGGCTCTTTTTTGTCAACATTTTTTTAAAAATTCATATTTTTTCCTTACCCGAGACTGTTCACTTATCAGCATCCCCGCCCCCAATCGATGATTGGCATCATCCCGTAGCTAAAGGGGTCATCTAAAGTTTGAGAGATGCAAAAATATTGTAAGTGGCTAATTTATAAAGTGTTAAGACAATATAGTGCCAGAATAAAGTTCGATAGAAATGGTAAAAAGGGGTATATTTTCCGATAATTAAAGGGGTCAGTTAAAGTTTGAGAGATTGGAATATGTTGTATGTAGTTAATATATAAAGCGTTATGCCGATGTGGTGTTAAAGTAAAGTTCGATAGAAATGGTAAAAAGGGGTATATTTTACGATAATGTTTGAGAAAATACGAAGGAAAGTTCCACACATTCTGAGCTTCAGACACCACAAGTCTCTCTGGTCATGTCACTTATGACTATAAATTGCCAATGTCATTCGTAAGCCTTAGGTACCATTGCCCCAACTGCATATTAGGAAGAAAGACGGTAAAAAAAGGGTAATTTATTTGCCTGTTTTTTCAGTGTTTAAATGGCTTTTTGTAGCTCATTTTTTTTCTAACCTAAACCAAGGTCTATGTTTTTTATTTAACTTTTATTTTAATCTAAAAAATCAGATTTATTTGTTTGCTTAAAGTCTGCGGGTAAAGATGCGAAATCTTTTATGAGAAATTTTGCCTCTGTGAATTCCTGCTAAAAATGCTCTAAATGTCGGCTTTTTTCCTTGATAAATCTACATGATTTACCTATTCTTTCTTTCTTCTGACCAGCCATATACTCTGTTCCATAACTCTATGATATATAAACAAATAGCAACTAAATATAATTCGCTTTTTCTTCGAAAAAGCGAAGAAACAACTTGCTAAGAAAACGGCATTTTGTATAGTAGCACCAATTAGTAATGATAACTAATTATATTACAAGTAATTGGAGGCTGAAATGAATGAATTTCAAGACTTAGAAAACGCTGAAATTAGCGACAGGATGAACGAGGTTGTTATGGCAGATTTTAGTGCCTGCAACCTGAATGTATCTGCAGATACACAGCAAGACCCAAGTCAAACAGCTTGGGAAGTGGCTCGCCAAGAGGATAGAATCCGTGCTTGGGCTAAATACGAGATTGTGAAAACCTTTATCAGTT
>Ga0099364_10000643_pt1 | contig 59653 bp, 44 predicted proteins | sample TergutTh196P3_FD_73070 | JGI IMG/M metagenome (GOLD analysis project Ga0099364, IMG submission 73070) | Microcerotermes parvus P3 segment gut microbial communities from Pointe-Noire, Republic of the Congo - Th196 P3 | ecosystem: Host-associated > Arthropoda: Insects > Digestive system > Gut ... | reverse complement strand
AGTGGCCAGGCGGTGCGCAGCACCTGGAAGACATTTTCACCGTGCTGTGTGACGCCATAAAAAAAGAGCACGCTTGCATAACAAAATATTTGAGCTCCCTTCTGGGAATGCTGAACGAGTCCATTGCCGAAGCCAAAATGGAAGCCAAAAAAGAAGCCCTGCTGATGTTTTTCCCTGCAGCCACGCTGAAGCAGCCCACCGGAAAGCGGAGCTGAATATGAAAAACGAGGAAGCCTTAAAAGTGTTGCAGCTGCTGAGCGGTGCGGTGCGCCTCAAAATATTGCGAGCGCTTTCCGATGGTGAAAAAAACGTAGGCGAGTTGGCGCGCATTGCGCGTGTGCCAAGCAGCACAGCCTCTCAGCAGCTGATTGTGCTGCGCAGAAGCGGCGCGGTTGCGAGCAGAAAAAGCTCGCCGATGGTTTTTTATTCCCTTGCTGACGAGAAAATTTCTGAACTCCTCAAAACATTGGAGCGACTATATGCACCGAAATAAAAAGTGGAGCGTTTGTTGGCGCAGAGAGCGGGAGCACAAAACTTTGGTTGAACGCCAAATACCCAGGGGGAGCCATGAATAAAAAAATCCTCAGGGAAATTGTGCGAGTGCTGTGGCCTCCAGTTGCTGTGCTGTGTTTCTTCTTGGGTTTTACCCTGGGCTATAAAGGTTGTTAGGCGGGCCAGCTGCGCTCCTGCCTGGAGGGCGCAGCTGGGCAGATGCAACAAGGCAAGCTTAAGCTATGGAATGTGCGCAGGCATATCCACCGGCTGCCCTAAACCCGGGAGTTGGCCTTCCACATATGTCCATGGGGTGGTGAGGAATTCTGGTGGGAAACCGTCTCTTCTTCGCAACAGTCCGGCGCTGATGTCAGCGCCGTTGGAGTTATTTAAACTGGTGTTGCCCCAACTGGTGTTGCCTGCACTGTTTTGCATGCCGTCGAAGGCATGGTTGTTTGTCAAAGTGCCGTTGTCTTCGTTTATTCCCGCCACACGTCCGACGTTGGTGGTGCCGCTCACCCTGGGGTTCAACGCCAGGCTGTTTTGCACTGTGCCGGAGTTCCGTCCCACCAGGCCGCCGACCCAACCATTGCCGCTGACATTGCCCGTGGCATAGCTGTTTTGCACTGTGCCGGAGTTGTTAGAGCCCACCAGGCCGCCGACATCTAAGCCGTTGTAGGCGTCGGTGCCGCTGCCAGTAACACTACCCGTGGCATAGCTGTTTTCCACGGTGCCTCTAAAGTTAATCCCCACCAGGCCGCCGACAGTGCTGCTACCGCTGACACTGCCCGTGGCATAGCTGTTTTGCACTGTGCCTTCGTAGTTATAGCCCACCAGGCCGCCGACATCGTAGCTGCTACCGGTGACGCTGCCCGTGGCATAGCTGTTTTGCACTGTGCCTCCGTAGTTCCGCCCCACCAGGCCGCCGATATAACTGCTAGCGCTGACACTGCCCGTGGCATGGCTGTTTTCCACTGTGCCGGAGTTATAGCCCACCAGGCCGCCGACATAGAAGCTGCTACCGCTGACATTCCCCGTGGCATAGCTGTTGTGCACGGTGCCGGAGTTAGAGCCCAGCAGGCCGCCGACATAATAGCCGCTACCGTTGACACTGCCCGTGGCATAGCTGTTTTCCACGGTGCCACCGGAGTTCGAGCCCACCAGGCCACCGACATATGCGTCGCCGTAGGTGTCGGTGCCGCTGCTGGTAACACTGCCCGTGGCATAGCTGTTTTGCACGGTGCTGTTGCTGTAGTTATTCCCCACCAAGCCGCCTACAGCGCTGTTGCCATTCACACTGACCGTGGCATAGCTGTTTTGCACGGTGCCGCCGTAGTTCACCCCCACCAGGCCACCTACATTGTTGTTGCTCCCGTTGACACTGCCCGTGGCATAGCTGTTGTGCACGGTACCTTGGAGGTTATAGCCCACCAGGCTGCCGACCTGGTGGCCCCCATGGACACTGGCTTCTGTCAGCCTAATGTTCTGCAGAGTGGCACCTAGGCCTATATAGCCAAACAAACCCTGGTAGTTGCTGCCAGAGGCACGCATGCGAAGGCGGAGAAACTCATGGTTTTCACCATTCAAACTGCCCACAAATGGGGCCTCAGTTGTGCCAATCGCCACCCAATTGCTCGCCATAGGTTGAGCCGGCTCGGCAAGGCTAATGTTTTCTGTCAGCCTATAATGCTGCGTCAAACCCGCCGCCGTGTTGGCATAGTGGTTAAAAGCCACAATATTGGCCTGGTTCAACGGAATGGCGCGGCTTGGGCCTGCTGCTTGCCCATCCCGAACATCAATGCGGGTGCTTTTGTGTCCAGCAGAATAACCTGATATATTGGCCAAGTTTAGGTTGAAGGTTGCAAAACCTTCGGGAAAGGCTGCCTGCCCATCATATTCCACCCTCACCTCAAAATTTTGGGTATTCCCCTCGGGGTTGCTTTCAACCTCAAAACGCAGTCCGCTTATAGGCTCTATGTCAAGGCTTGCCTTGCTGGCATCAGCCGCATTGTCAAAACCTGAAACCACCACCCTAAAAGTGGTGAAGTGCTCATTATAAGTCCCATCTATTAGAGGTGTAAGTATTTCTGCACTGGGGAGGATAGAAATATTTAAATTCGCCCACTGGGCATATACGGTGAGGTTCTCCCTCACCAGAACATCGGCCGTGAAAGGTGTTCCACTCCCATCCGCCGCCGTGTTCCACCCCAAAAATGTATAGCCCTCCCGTGTGGGTGCTTCGGGCAACTCGTCTAGGGTTGTTTCAGGCGGCTCCACCCTTTTGCTTTGTGGGTTTGCCTCGGTGTCCCCACCATTTTTGTCAAAAATAACCGTATAAACCCCTTCCAAGGGTTCGATAATTGTCTCCGGTGTGGAAGAAGAGCAGGCGCTCAAGGCCGCGCTCAGCAACACACTCAGCAACATATGCGGCATTCCAATGGAAAAGCGTTTCAGGGGGAATTCTCTGCTGAGGCTTAAATTTTGAGTGGTTTTCATTCCTGTTTTTCCGGGGCTGTCGGGGCTGTTTCGGCCTATATACAACAGAGCATTTATTGCTGAGCGTAGTTTCGAAAAAATATTTTTTAGCTTTGGGGCGAAAGGGCGCACTTTTCACTCCCCAACCGTATAGTCTTTTGTTGGCGCCATGTCAGGAAATGTTGACATTTTGTTGTTTGAAACACAACACAATGTCAAGTTTTATTGACATTTAAGTGCATGGGTTTGAGCTGTGTTCATTCATGGAGTGGAGTGCAGGTGAGCGTTAGCTCGCCTCCATTGAAACCGCTCTAAAAGCACTCTGCCCAACTGCGCTCCTGTGTGGAGGGCGCAGCTGGGCAGCCGCAGCAAGGCAAGCTTAAGCTATTGAGGAATGTGCGCAGGCATGGCCACCGTCTGCCCGAAAAGGCCCGGGAGTTGGCCTTCCACATATGTCCACGGGCTGGTGAGGAATTCTGGTGGAAAACCGTCTCTTCTTCGCAACAGACCGGCGCTGATGTTGGCGCCGCCGATGTTATTTAAGCCTATGTTGCTCCACGTGGTGTTGTTATCTCTGTTGCGCATGCCGTCGAAGGCATGGTTGTTGGTCAAAGTGCCGATAAAAGTACCGTTGTTTGCGTTTGCTCCCGTCACACGTCCGACGCTGGCGGTGCCACTCACCCTGGGGTTTAACGCCAGGCTGTTTTGCACGGTGCCGCCGGAGTTCCGCCCCACCAGGCCGCCGACATACTGGCTGCCACTGCCGCTACCGTTGACATTCCCCGTGGCATAGCTGTTTTGCACGGTTCCATAGCTACCTCCCACCAGGCCGCCGACATAGTCGAGGCTCCCGGTGACACTTCCCGTGGCATAGCTGTTGTGCACTGTGCTGTTGATGGAGATATAGCCCATCAGGCCGCCGACATAGTTGCCGCTACCGTTGACACTGCCCGTGGCATAGCTGTTGTGCACGGTGCCGCCGTTATAGCCCACCAGGCCGCCGACCACCCGGTTGCCAGTGACACTTCCCGTGGCATAGCAGTGTTGCACGGTGCCTTTGTCGTTAGAGCCCACCAGGCCGCCGACATAGTTGCTGCCGCTGCTGCCGCTGACACTGCCCGTGGCATAGCTGTTGTGCACGGTGCCGCCGGCGTTCCACCCCACCAGGCCGCCAGTATAGCTGCTTCCGGAAACACTGGCTTCTATCAGCCTCATATTCTCCAGGGTGGCACCTTCGCCTATATGCCCAAACAAACCCTGGAAGTCGCTGCCAGAGGCACGGACGCGAAGGCGGAGAAACTCATGGTTTTCACCATTCAAACTGCCCACAAACGGGGAAAGCTCTCTGCCAATGGCCGTCCAATTGCTTGCCGTAGGCTGAGCCGGCTCGGCAAGGCTAATGTTTTCTGTCAGCCTATAATGCCGCGTCAAACCCGCCGCCGTGTTGGCATAGCGGTTAAAAGCCATAATATTGGCCTGGTTAACAGGAATGGCACGGCTTGGGCTTGCTGCCTGCCCATCCCGAATATAAATGCGGGTGTTTTTGCTTTCAGCAGAATAACCGGATATATTTTCCAGGCTTAGCTTGATGGTTGCAAAACCTTCGGGAAAGGCGGCCTGGCCATTATATTCCACACTCACCTCAAAACTTTGGGTGTTTCCCTCGGGGTTGCTCTCAACCTCAAAACTGAGCCCGTTAATGTGGGTTATACTCAGGGTTGCCTTGCTGGCATCAGCCGCATTGTCAAAACCTGAAACCACCACCCTAAAACGGGTGGAGTGCTCGTTATAATCCCCATCCACTATAGGTGTGAGTGTGGCTGAGCTGGGGAGAATAGAAATATTTAAATTCTCCCACTGGGCATAAACCGTGAGGTTTTCCCTCACCAGCGTATCGACGGTGAAAGGTGCTCCACTCCCATCCGCCGCCGTGTTCCACCCCAAAAATTTATAACCCTCCCGTGTGGGTTCTTCAGGCAGCTCGTCTAGGGTTGTTTCAGGTGGCACAACGGTTTTGCTTTGTGGGGTTGCCTCGGTGTGCCCGCCATTTTTGTCAAAAACAACCGTATAACCCTCTTCCCAAGGGTCGTGCTCGTCTTCATTCGGAGAAGGGCAGGCACTCAAGGTTGCGCTCAGCAACACACACAGCAATGTATACCGCGCACCCCTGGAAAAGCCTTTCACAAAAAATTCTTTCTGGGGCGCTATGTTTTTTTGAGGAGCTATACTTTCAGCAACTTTCATCCCTATAGCTTTTAGGGTTGTTTAGAACACATATGCAACAGGGTGTTTATTGCTGGCGCACTTTTCACTCCCCAACAGTGCAACCTTTTGTTGACATTGTGTCAGCAAATATTGACATTTTGTCGCTTAAAACATGACACAATATCAGGTTTTGTTGACATTTGAGTGCATGGGGTTGAGCGCTGTTCATTCACGGAGCAAGGTGCGAAGGCATATCCACCGTCTGCCCCAAAAGGCCCGGGAGGCGGCCTTCCACATATCTCCACGGGGTGGTGGTGAAGGCGCTTGGGAAGCCATTGGCTATTTGCAGGGCGACGGCACTGAGGTTGGCGCCGTCAATATAAGTCAGGCCTATGTTGCTCCAACTGGTGGTGCTGCCCGCACTGTTTTGCATGCCGTCGAAGGCATAGTTATCTATCAAAGAGCCGTTGTTGTCGTTTGTTCCCGCCACACGTCCGACGTAGGTGGTGCCGCTCACCCTGGGGTTCAACGCGAGGCTGTTGCGCACGGTGCCGCCGTTGTTCCGCCCCACCAGGCCGCCGACAAGGTAGCTGTTTCCGCTGACGCTGCCCGTGGCATAGCTGTTTTGCACTGTGCCGCCAGTGTTAGAGCCCACCAGGCCGCCGACAAAGAAGCTACCGTTGACACTGCCCGTGGCATAGCTGTTTTGCACTGTGCCGGCGTTATAGCCCACCAGGCCGCCGACATTGTCGCCGCTACTGTTGACACTGCCCGTAGCATAGCTGTTGTGCACTGTGCCGCCGGAGTTCTGCCCCACCAGGCCGCCGACATAGTAGCTGCTGCCGTTGACACTTCCCGTGGCATAGCTGTTGTGCACTGTGCCTTGGTTGTTATAGCCCACCAGGCCGCCGACATTTTCTCCCCCGCTGACACTGACTTCTGTCAGCCTAATGTTCTGCAGGGTGGCGCCTTGGCCTATACGGCCAAATAAACCCTGGTAGTTGCTGCCAGAGGCGCGGATGCGAAGGCGGAGAAGCTCGTGGTTTTCACCATTCAAACTGCCCACAAATGGGGCCTCATATGTGCCAATGGCCGTCCAATTGCTTTCTGTGGGTTGAGCAGGCTCGGCAAGGCTAATGTTTTCTGTCAGCCTATAGTGCCGCGTCAAGCCCGCCGCTGTGTTGGCATAGCGGTTAAAAGCCAAAATATTGGCCTGGTTAAGGGGAATGGCGCGGCTTGGGCCTGCGGCCTGCCCATCCCGAATATAAATGCGGGTGCTTTTGCGTTCAGCAGAATAACCGGATATGTTTGCCAAGCTTAGGTTGAAGGTTGCAAAACCTTCGGGAAAGGTGGCTTGCCCGTTATATTCCACCCTCACCTCAAAATTTTGGGTGTTTCCCTCGGGGTTGCTTTCAACCTCAAAACTGAGCCCGTTAATGTAGTTTAGGCTCAGGGTTGCCTTGCTGGCATCAGCCGCATTGTCAAAACCTGAAACCACCACCCTGAAGCGGGTGGAGTGCTCGTTATAATCCCCATCCACTATAGGCGTGAGTATTGCCGTGCTGGGGAGGATGGAAATATTTAAATTCGCCCATTGGGCATATACGGTGAGGTTTTCCCTCACCAGCACATCGGCGGTGAAGGGTGTTCCGCTCCCATCCGCCGCCGTGTTCCACCCCAAAAATATATAGCCCGCCCGTGTGGGTTCTTCGGGCAGCGCGTCTATGGTTGTTTCAGGTGGAACCACCGTTTTGCTTTGTGGGTTTGCGGGGGTGTCCCCACCGTTTTCGTCAAAAATAACCCTATAACTCCCTTCCAAGGGGTCGATAATTGTCTCCGGTGTGGAAGAAGAGCAGGCACTCAAGGCTGCACTCAGCAACACACTCAGCAATATATACGGTATTCCAATGAGAAAGCGTTTCAGGGGGAATTCTCTGGTGAGGCTTAAATTTTGAGTGGTTTTCATTCCTGTTTTTCCGGGGCTGTTTCGGCCTATATACAACAGAGCATCTATTGCTGAGCGTAGTTTCAAAAAAACATTTTTTCAACTTTGGGTCGAAAGGGCGCACTTTTCACTCCCCAACAGTGCAGTCTTTTGTTGACATGATGTCAGCAAATATTGACATTTTGTCGCTTAAAACATGACACAATGTCAGGTTTTATTGACATTTGAGTGCATGGGTTTGAGCTGTGTTCATCCACGGAGTGGAGCAGGCGGAACGGAATGGAGCGAGGCAAGAGAGAGCTGCAGCTCTCTTTTGAGGAGCATATGAGCCTCAAGTGGAAGCGACCTAGTCTGTTAAACCTGCCAGCTGCTCCCGGCTTCCGGCAAAATTTTTAATACCCTCATAAATGCCCTCTGCAACATGGGAGCGGTATTGGCCATTGGCCAAAAGTTTTTCGTCCTGGGGGTTGGACAAAAATGAAACTTCAACCAAAATGGCCGGCATTTTGGCGCCAAGCAATACAAAAAACAAAGCCTCTCTGTGTCCCAAGCCCTTGGTATCTTTATATTTTTTCCCAAGCGAGGTGACGAGGGCGTTTTGGACAAAGCGGGCCAATTGGCCGGACTCTATGGTGTTGGCTTTGGTTGCCAAGTCAGCCAAAATAAACTGCAACTCTCCAATGCCTTTTTCTGCGCCTGCATTTTCGCGGGCAGCGAGGCGGGTGGCATATTTGTCCGAGGAGACATTCAGCGTATAGGTTTCAATGCCGCGGGTTTTTTTGTTGGGCGAGGCGTTGCAGTGGATGGAAATAAAAACGTCGCCTTTCACTTTGTTGGCAAAGCGCGTTCTGTCTTCTAGTTTGACGAAGCGATCATCCGAGCGGGTTAAAAACACCTCATAGCCGGAGGCCTTCAATTTTTTGGAAAGCTTTAAGGCAATATCCAGAGTAACATCTTTCTCAAAAAGCCCTGAAGGCCCTACCGCTCCGCTGTCATGGCCCCCGTGCCCTGCATCCACAACAATGCGCCTGGCCTTCAGCCCCAGCTGTTGAGCCAAGGCCACCTCTGTTTCCCCCAGGGCCTGCTCCATTCTCCGGAGCCTGGCTTCTACCTCTTTTTGGCTGGCCTGAGGCTCCCCTACCCTGACGTCCCTCAGGCGCTCCCTCATGCCCGGCACACTGGGCAAGCCCATTTTCCCCAAAAACCCTTCTCCCTCAGGGGGAGCTGGGCTGGGCAATGAGGCCTCCAGCGCTGCCATGTCTATAGGTGGAGCTTTGGGTATATGCCGCTCCACAGGCACAAGGCCTTGGGTCGCCGACGCCGGTTTTGAGGGCGGTTTTGAGGGCGGTTTTGAGGGCGCTATAGCTATGGCAGCCGCTATAACAGGCTTTTCAACGGCAATGGCCGGGGCCTTTTTTCCCGTTGCAGCAAAGGCCTGCATGAGTTGAGCATTGGGGGGAGCCTGAGGAGGAGCAGCTTGTGGCGAGGGTTTGGCTGAGCTTTTAGCCGCCGCCAAAGGCGCCTTGCCTGCGGTTGCAGGAGGTATTTTGGCCACATGGGCTGGCTGAGAAGGGGCTTGTGGAGCTGTAGTTGAGGCAGCAGGTTTTGAGGCAGCAGGTTTTGAGGCAGGCGGTGTTTTTGCAACAAGGGCTGCCGTTTTGGGAGGCGCAGCAGGGAGGGGAGGCAGCTGTTTTTTAAAGGCTTTGAGTTGGGCTTGCATGTCCCCATTGTGCTCAATGCCCCAGTGGGCCCAGTGGTGTGCTTTGCCAATATCCCCCAGGCGCAAGGCGAGTTTTCCCGCTTCCAAAGCCGCATCATCCGCCAAGCGGTGTTTGGGCCAGGCAGCCATAAAGGCCTGAAAGCCTCTCAAGGCCGCCTCCCTGTCCTCCTTCAAGCCTGAAATGCTGGCCAACTCCGCATATAAACGCGCCACACTAAAGCTGGCATCCGCGGCCTGCGCAGAGTTGGGGTGGTTTTTGGCCACCGCCTCAAAGCCGGCAATGCTGGCCAGCCAAGGGTGGCGCAACTTGGAGCGCTTTTCATCCGCTTTCAATTTTATATAATTTTCTCGAGCGCTTGCATATTCAACCCCCGCAGAAGCCGCCAAGGCCGGCCAAGCACACAGCACACAAAGCAGGCACAGGTGCCTAAGCCCCTGTACAAACCAGCGCTGCCCTGTTTTGCGTGCCTTTTCCATCTCAATAAGGTAGTTTCAAGTAGGATAAAAACACAGCTTTTCTTTGGGGGCAATTTTTCGGAATGGGCTATTTCACTTGCAAAGCAGAGCTTCTCTGGAGTCAAGCCTTCCGTTGGCCTGCTGGGGCAGGTTGTCAGGCGCCCTATAAACCGCTCGGCAGCCTATGGAGTTTTGCCTGCCATTGGGCAATGTTGTTGAGGGCTTCCAGCGGTGTCGTCGTCGTGAGGGGAAACTCTGCAATGGCCTGCAAAACCTCGTCGGAAAACGCATAGCCTGCTTGTTTTGTTTCCTGTTTTTCTTCAAACAGGGCGAGTTGGGCTTGGAGGCGTCTTTTTTTTGTCTCCTGGAGGATGCTGGGGCGCCCGGTCTCATCCAGCTCTTGGGCTTCCAGGTTGGCCAGCAAGGCTTTGGCGCGCTTGAGTATGCGAGGAGGCATCCCTGCCAGACGCGCCACCTCAATGCCGTAAGATCTATTGGCAGGGCCTTCGACGAGTTTGCGCAAAAAGAAAATTTTTCCGTCCTTCTCCTGCACAGCAATGGAAGCATTTCTGACATGGGCTCTCTCGTGGGCCAAATCCGTCAGCTCATGGTAATGTGTCGCAAACAAACACCGCGCCTTCACCTCGTCACACAAATATTCAGCCACAGCCCAGGCCAAGGACAAACCATCAAAGGTTGCCGTCCCCCGACCAATCTCATCCAAAATAATAAAGCTGTTGGAAGTCGCGTTGTGCAAAATATGGGCTGTCTCCACCATCTCCACCATAAAAGTGGACTGCCCTTTAGACAGATTGTCTGAAGCACCCACCCTGGAAAAAAGCCTGTCGCAAATGCCCAGACGCATTTTCTGTGCCGGTACAAAGGAGCCTGCCTGCGCCATCAACACGCACAAGGCCGTTTGGCGCATGACGGTGCTTTTCCCCGCCATGTTGGGGCCTGTTATCAGCACCAATTGTCCATCCTCCGCATTGAGCGAGAGGTTGTTGGGAATAAAAGGTTGAGGCTTAATCATCTGCTCAACCACGGGGTGCCGCCCTGCCATTATTTCAAGTGCAACACCTTCTTCCAACACAGGACGGCTATAACAGTTTTCAACCGCCAACTGAGCAAAACTGGCGAGCACATCCACCGTCGCAATGGCATCTGCCGCAGCTAAAATAAGCTGGCTTTTCGAAACAACTTCCTGGCGCAATGTTTCAAACCAACGCAACTCAACCTGAATGCGCTTCTCCTGAGCCTCCAAAATTTTGCTCTCATATTCTTGCAACTCCTCCGTCACAAAACGCTCTGCCCCCACCATGGTTTGCTTGCGTGTCCAATGGGGCGGCACCAAATGCAAGTTGGCTTTGCTCACTTCCATATAATAGCCAAACACCCGGTTATAACGGAGCTTCAAATTGTTAATGCCCGTAAGCTTTCTCTCTTGGGCCTCCATCTTCAGCAACCATTCTTTCCCCGAGGACGCAAGGCCTATGGCCTCATCCAACTCCGGACAAAAACCCTCGCGCATAAACCCACCCTCTGCCATGTTTATGGGCGGCTCATCCACCAACGCACGAAGCAGCTTCTCTGCCAAAACCTGCAATTCCTTTCTCTCCAGAAAAGACATGAGTCCGCCAAGCAGAGTTGAGCGCATCTCAGAAAGCACCAACGTTATTTTTGGAAATATAGAGAGCGTTTGCCCCAACACCCTCATGTCTCTGGGTGTGCCCGAGGCCAAAGAGAGGCGTGCACACAAACGCTCAACATCTGCAACTTCTCTCAAGAGGTTTCTTAATTTTTCTCGGTTGACAGACTTTTCTCTCCATTCTTCGACAGCATTATAACGCTCTTCAATCTCCTGCTTTTGGGTGAGCGGGGACAAAATCCAACGCATGAGTTTTCGTGCACCCGGCGTGGTGCTTGTCTTGTCCATAACAGCCAACAAGGAGCCTGTGCGTTGGCCCTCACGTGCTGTCTTCACAATCTCCAAATGCCCAATGGTTGCATCATCCAAAAGCAAATAATTCGAGCGGTGGCACAGGTGAATTTTTGTCACATGTGTGGCCGCTGTTTTCTGGGTTTTGAGCAAATAATTCAGTGCAGCACCCGCTGCAGAAATGGACGCTTGGTTGTTGTTGAGGCCAAAGGGCTCCAGGCTCAACACTTTAAAGTGGGAGCAAAGCAAAGCATTCGCATTTGAAAAATCAAACTCCTCCCTCTCTAAAAACACAACCAACGGGCGAGGAGAAAAGCCCTCCAACACATGCTCAATCCGCGCTTCTGGCGTTTCTTTGGGAATGAGCAGCTCTCTCACAAAAAACTTCGCCAACTCATCTCGAAGAGCGCTGGCTTCCAACATGGGGAAAGCCAAAAATTCCCCTGTGGAAACATCCAACATGGCTAGCCCAAATTGCCCTTTCACATATTGGATGGCTGCCAAAAAATTGTTTGTTTTGGCCTCCAAAACCTCTTCGTCCAAAACCATCCCCGGCGTTATAACACGGACTATTTCCCGGCGAACGAGGTTGGATTTTCCGGGTGTTTCGACTTGCTCACAAATGGCCACTTTGAGGCCTGCTTCAATCAGCTTTGCAATATATCGCCTCGCAGCGTGGAATGGAATGCCTGCCATGGGGACTTTGTCAGGGCCTTTGGAGCGTGAAGTCAGCGTAATTTGCAACACATCTGCGGCCTTCAGCGCATCATCAAAAAACATCTCATAAAAATCACCTAGACGAAAAAACAAAATGGCATCCGGGTATTGAGATTTGAGCTCCATGTATTGCTTCATCATCGGCGTCGCATGGGCTGAAAAATTATCCATGAGGCCAGCAGTTAGCAGAGAGAATCCAAAAGCATCCACAAAAATCCAGCGCTCAAAAAAATAGTTCTTCTCAAGAGTTGCGACCAGCATCAACTCGTGAGAGGCTTTGCGCATTGTGCTAAAAGGAGCTTTTCAAGATCTCAATCGCCTTCGACAAGTGCTCACCATTGCTGCGAGACATGGTTTTGCGGACCTGCTTGGGCGCTCCGGCCTTGAAAACCTCATTGGAAAAAAAATTGAGCCGGCCAATGAAACAGAAACACGCCGCGGCTCCATCGCCCGTCGGTTTCGACTTATGCTGGATGAGCTTGGCCCAAGCTTCGTCAAACTTGGGCAAGTGTTGTCAACACGCGGAGACTTGTTGCCTTCTGAATTCATACAAGAGCTTTCCTATTTGCAAGACAGTGCAGCTCCCATCTCCATTGAGCTTATACATGCGCAAATAGAATCCAGCTTTCAAAAAAAACCCGAAGAGCTTTTCTCCTTCATCGACACAGAGCCTCTTGCTGCCGCATCCATTGCTCAAGTCCACAAAGCCAAAACACATGACGGTGAAGAGGTTGTCATTAAAGTCCAACGCCCCGGCATTGCCCAAAACATTGAGGCGGACCTCTCTATACTCTATTATTTGGCCAAAGCATTGGAGGCTGTCATTGAAGAAACAGGGCTCTATACCTTAAGCGGAATTGTTAAAGAGTTTGACAAAGCCATTCATGAAGAGTTGAACTTTTTAAATGAAGCTCAGAACGTTGAGATTTTTTTTGAGAACCACAAAGACAGGCCCAATATACGCATCCCCCGCGTATACCGGGAATTAACCAACGCAACCGTGCTGACTTTAGAGTCCATTCACGGCCAAAAACTCTCCAAAACTCAGCTCTCCCAAAACGAAAAAACCACCTTGGCACAACTCGCCATAGAGGAGGCTTTCCAACAACTCTTTGTCGATGGACTCTTCCATGGCGACCCTCACCCAGGAAACTTGCTCGTCCTCGAAGGGCCCAAAATAGCACTCATCGACTTTGGACTTGTAGGCAAAATTACCAAGCCCATGCAAGAAACACTGGTCAACCTGGTTCTTGCTGTCTCCTTAAAAGATGCCGCCTCCGTGGCCCGTTTGCTCTATCGCCTGGGAGAACCTACCGGACGAACCAACTTGCTTGGGTTTCGTGATGATATTGAACACATTTTCAGCAGCTATACGCCTGCATCCCTGGCTGAGCTCAGCGCCAGACACCTTTTGAATGACTTAATGAATTTGGCCATCAAATATCGCATCCGCATTCCCAAAGAATATGCTGTCCTATGCCGAGCCGCTGTAACAACTGAAGGAATTTTGCGCACGCTCCACCCTGACATGAACATTTCTAAAATGATCCTCCCCTATGCCAAAAGAATATTGGCAGATCGCTATGACATGTCCCAGTTTCAAGAAAACAGCTTGCGCACACTTTTTCGTCTAAGCACCTCCATTAATGAGGTGCCTTTTCAACTTTCACAAATATTGTTGGACCTTGAAGCTGGAAAATTTTCTGTCAACATCAACGCTGAACAATTTGCCCACCAAAACCAAAACATTCGTTTTCTAGGTGCCATCATCTTTGCCGGGCTGTGTACCTCCAGCCTCATCCTCGGCTCTTTCATGCTCTTCGCCTCAAAAAATTGGGAGTTCCATGGCATCCCCATCCTCGGCCTCATCGGAATAGCAGCTGCAAGCCTCATTTCTCTTGTTTCAGTCATTCGATATTTTTCAAGAGGCGGAATGTTTAAATTTTCTCTTAGGCGTTTTTTGCGCTCCCGCTCCTAGACAGATATTGTTTTGTCGTCCCAGCGTTTTGTCGTCCCAGCGTTTTGCTGTCCAACCGCTTTGTGGTCCAACAAAAAGAATGCAAAATAAACCCGCGCCCATGCTTGCTTGAGAAGACAAATTGCCGTGGATGGAATTGACAACAACCTTCATGAAGTGCAGCGCCTTCAAGAGCAACTCAACAAAGCTCAAGCGCGGATTGATGAGCTGACTCAGCGTTTAGAGCACTATCTGGCAAACATAGAAACGCATTTTCTAACGCATTTTTTTTCTGGCTTCCGCGATATTTCTATGGGTGCTCTGTTTGTTGATTCTGAACAAAAAATTATTTTCGCAAACACCGCAGCATCTAAAATGCTGGTCAGGCCCATAGAGCAATTGGTCGGGCAAGTGATTGGCTCTTTGTTTTCAGGTTTGCACACGCTTATTGCAGAGCTGATTGCTGGAAAGTCCAACAAAGGCCACATTGAAGTTTCAATAAAGGATGAAAACTTATCCACCATTTGGCTTGCCATTTGGGCATCCCATATCCAGGAGTTTGCCCATGAGCCTTATTTGCTTTTGGTGATTGAAAACATCACCGAGTTCAAACAGGCTGAAGAACAAACAAGACGGATCCTCTCAGAAAAAAGCATTCGCCGAAGGTTGGCTTTTCTTGCTGAGGCAAGCAATGTCATTTCTTCATCCTTAGATCAATCCACCATCATCGACCGTTTAACTCGACTTTCTATTCCTGAGCTTGGAAGCTTTTGCATGTTTGAGCTTTTTAGCAGTGAGCAGGTTTTTGAAAAAGTGGCTTGTGCCAGCATTTCTCAAGCACTGGAAGCACAGCTCGCACATTCTGTGTTCCATAAAAGCTTTGTCTGGCAACAACTTCTAAAATCCACACTCAACACAGGTTATACCTGCCATATCCGAAACAATGGAAAACTTTGGGAAGAAACTTGGAACAAACACCAACATCATTTTGACGAACCTCTTCCTGCAAACTCGCTTCTCATTGCGCCTATTTTAATTTCAAACAACTATCTGGGTTGCATCATTTTCGGAAAAACAGCTCCAGAAGAGCACTCTGAAGGTGATTTTATTTTGGCAGAAGAGCTCTCGCGTCGCGCAGCGCTGGCATTTGACAATGCGCGCCTCTATCAACAAGCCAAAGAAGCCAACAAACTGAAAGACAATTTTTTGGCAATCGTCTCGCATGAATTGAGAAGCCCACTCATACCTATTTTGGGATGGTCTCAGCTGTTAAAAAGCAACTTGGATAGCCCGAAAACCCTCTCCAAAGGATTGGATGTCATCGAAAGGAATGCTCGCATACAAACACAGCTTATTGATGACTTATTGGATGTGTCTCGAAGTGTCGCGGGAAAGCTTTTTTTAGAAACCAAACCCATTTCTTTTCAAGAAATTGTCAGCAATGTTGTGGAGGGACACAGGCTCTCCGCATCAGCTCAAGACATTTCCATCCACTATATGCCCTCAGGAAAATTGCCCTTGGTGATGGGGGACTCGTTGCGTCTGCAACAGGTTGTTTCTAACCTGATATCCAACGCCATCAAATTCTCTCACCACGGGGGGAAAATTCAAATTAGCCTCAAACTTGAAGGAACCAACTTGGTATTAAAAGTCATTGATAATGGCATAGGGATTGATCCTCATTTTCTCGCACACCTGTTTGAACATTTTAGACAAGAAGAATCCGCTGCCACGCGCAAACACGACGGCCTTGGTTTGGGGCTTTCAATCGCTCAAAGCCTCGTTGAAACACACCATGGAACCATTGAGGCCCAAAGCGAAGGCATTGGCAAAGGAACAACCATGGTTGTGCGCCTGCCCGCCATTCTTCAAAAGAAAACCACACCTATAACAACCTGAAGCCAACGGCCCCTCATTCTGAAATGAAACCGCTTGGCAATGTTGATGGGGTGCTGCCTTCTTTCTTCGTCAAAACAAATCCCCCATAGGCCAAAAGCCCACCAACAAGCGCAACAAGCAACCACCAAGGCAAACCATAACCTCTCTTCTTGCTTTGCAAAGCTCGGTTGGCTTCCGGCGGCCTTTGCAAAAGTGCCTCAAGCCTTTGTGCAATCCACGCGGCACGAGCAGGCCTTGCTTCAGGGCTGGCTTGCAGCATCTGAGAAACAATTTCATCCAAACCTTGAGGGAAATGGACGTCTATTTCCGAAGGCATCTTAAATTTCCCCACAGGAAGTTCGCCTGTCAACATTTCATAGAAAATAACCCCTAAGGCATAAATATCGGTTCGGTTATCCACGTGCTTTGCATCTTTTCGTTGCTCGGGCGCCATATAATTCATGCTGCCCATGGCAACAGCCGTTGCTGTCAACGCAAACTCCTTGCCGCCACTTTGGATGCCAGCCAATCCGAAATCAGCCACTTTGATGTTGCCTGCCGCATCCAACAAAATATTTTCAGGTTTTAAATCTCTATGGATCACCGCCTGCGCATGCATATAATCAACGGCACACGCAATCACTGAAATCAGCTCAGCAGCCTCCTGCAATGCCAGACGGCCATTGGAGAGCTTTTCTCGAAGCGATTGACCAGACACATATTCCATGACGATATAATAGCGCTCTTCTGCAACACCCCTGTCAATCACCTGAATAATATGGGGATGGGACAGAAGCGCCAATGCAGAGGCCTCTTTTTCAAACCGACTTATAAATTCTGGCGCACGCTCCAAAGCCGCCGGCAAAAGTTTGATGGCAACTGTCCGCTTCAGCGAAATCTGCTCGGCACGCCAGACTTCTCCCATGCCTCCGCGACCAATCAGCTCGAGCAAAGTATATCCAGGAATGTGGGGAGGCTTAAGCGGGGCAACCCGCGTATCCAATGCGGATGGCGAAGAAAAAGCCTTTGGGCTTGGCAAAGCGGGTTTGTCCAAGTTGGCTCTCATTTCTTTTCGCACAACTTCAAAGCGAATGCCGCATATACAAGCTATTTTTTGGCCGCTGACATATATGGAAATATCATGTCGGCGAAAACAATTGGGACAAGATTGCAGTCGCTCAAAGCTGGACATGGCGTTGGCTAACCCTCTGCTAACCCCAATACACGATAGGTGTCGACACCTTTCTCTTTGCCTCGCACCTGAACAACAGCCATAGGCTCAGCAACAAACCCTTCACAAGCTTTCTCTAAGGTGTTTGAAGTGGTCAGAATTTCTCCGCCCTTTGCAAGATTGCACAGACGTGATGCTACATTCACTGCATCGCCAACAGCCGTAAACTCATGCCGTTTGCTCGAGCCCATATAGCCCACAATGGCTTGGCCTGTGTTAACGCCGATCCCCACGAGGAGCCGGGGCAACTGGGTTTCTTCTCTCTGCGCATTCAGCTTAGCAATGGTGTCCTGCATCTCAAGGGCAGCAGACAAGGCCCTGCGAGCATCATCCTTGTGCAGTGAAGGTGGGCCCCATACGGCCATAATGCAATCGCCTATAAATTTGTCTAAAGTCCCCTCAAAACGAAAAACAATTTCCGCCATTGCAGAGAAAAATACGTTGAGCATCGCCACCACTTTCTCTGGCGTCTCTTCTTCCGCCAGAGAAGTAAAACCTCGAATGTCTGCAAACAAAGTGGTTACTTCAGTTGAAACGCCCTGCCGCAATTCCTTCACTTCACCTCTGATCACCATCTCTGCAACAGCCGGCGACAAAAACCGCGAAAGCTCTGCACGCGTAACAGCCTCCTTGCTGATTTTCTCCATGAGCTCGGCATTTTCTAGAGATACCGCAGCTTGCCAGGCAATGCTGGAAAGCAACCGAAGATCTTTCTCACTAAACGCATTCACACGCTCACGTGTGTCGCAAAATAAGACTCCTTTTAGCTCGTTCTTCGACAATAACGGAACCGCCATCGCAGAGCGTATGCCTTGCGCGACAATGCTGTCAGAAGCCGAAAACCGAGAATCCAAAACAGCATCTGCTGTCAAAACCGCCTGCTGTGTCTTCACAACACGCTCAAGCAAAGTTTGAGAGATGACCACTTCTTCTGTGTCACCCTCTTTTTTTCGATAAACCGCCTTGGGCCTTAGTTTGTGTGCTGAATCAAAAAGAAACAAAACAGCGTTGTCTGCACTCAACAATTGAAACGCCACATGCAATATTTTTTTCAGCAGACTGTCAAAATCGGGTTCCATGCCAACAAGGCGATGAAACTCATTGGCAATCCTCAACTTCTCATAGTCTTGTTTCAACGTCTGCAAGTCATCATGCTGCTCCAAAGGCCGAAACAAAACGGTCTCTTTTGCTTCAATCTCTGCCACCACGGATGATTGCGTTGCATCGGCGTCCACCACCATGACGCCTGCGTGCGTGGGGACAGACACCTCTCCAGAGCGAAAAATAAACCAGCTGTTGCCAAGAACAATCTCGTCACCATCCGCCAACTGAAGCTCATTCACCTTGCGCCCGTTGACAAAACTCCCGTTGGATGAGTTGAGATCTCTCAAAAAGAAAAGCTTGCCGCGACGTTCAATAATGGCGTGCAGCTTTGAAACTTCTCTATCTAACAATTGAATGTCGTTTTGAGTATGACGCCCAAGCGCCAATTTGAAACCAATCGCCACTTCAGCAATTTGATCTTGACCAAAGTGCCCCAATAGCCGCGGCTCCCTTAACGAGCCCACTGGCTGAACAACATGCTTTGCACCCGTTTTGACATTCATAGGTTATGGTTTTGCTGATAGCACAATCATTTCTTCTTTGCGCGTGTCCCCTGGAAACGCTAGTTGTACAATACAGTTGTGCAATACAATACTGACCAAGCCAGGGACGTTAAGCTAACTACCACCGCTCCCCATATCGAGATGCTCCCATGCGCATGAAACAACGTCCCGAAGACTTTCTTGTCACAGAATCCTATAAGTTTCACAAGCACCCCGCCGGACGTTATCGCGTTTATTTGATGGATAAACAAAAACTCTCCACTTTTGATGCCGTCGAAATCGTCAGAGAACGCTTCGGCCTAAAACCCGGCTCCATCAGCTATTGCGGCCTCAAAGACAAACAAGGCCGCACAGAACAAATTATCGCCGTAGAATCCGCCGATGTTGAAATGCAAGAGCCTAACTTGCGCCTTAAATTTCTCGGACGCACCCAACAACCCCTCTGTGCCCAAAATACCACCTCCAACCGCTTCTCCGTCACCACCCGAGGCCTAAATACCCAAGAAATGGACGTGCTCACCCAAAATGCAAACGAAATAAAAGAGATTGGCTTTATCAATTATTTTGATAGCCAACGCTTCGGCTCCATTAAACATGGGCAAGGCTATATCGCTAAAGATCTCATCCGAGGTGACTTCGAAACGGCATTGCGCAACTACATGGCAAAGCCTTCGAAATTAGACAGGTCCGATGATGCAAAGGTGAAGCAGTTTTGGGCTGAAAATTGGGGCACGTTTGATGCGTATTGCCCCTATAAAGCCAATAAAAAATATGCGCGTATCCTGTTCTCTCTGCGCACAGCGCCCAAGGACTTTGCTCGCGCCTTCATGCAAATCAACTCGGACTATAGGGCCATGCTGCTTTTTACGTATCAATCCTATCTCTGGAACGAAGGCGTACGCAGGCTCTTGCAACTCATGTTCGCCAGAGAAGACTTGGCCGTTATCCCCTATCAGGCCGGCTCTCTGCTCTTTCACAAACGCGCAACCCCTGCACAAATAAAAACCCTTAAACAACTCCGCTTCCCCCTGCTCTCTCCCAAAAGTACCTTCTCAAACCCCCAAATTGAAGAGGCCATCACATGGGTGCTTGGTAAAGAAAAAATAAAACTCGAAAACTTAAAAATCCCCAACGTGGAGGGAAAGCTGTTTTTCAAACATGAAGAGCGCCCTTTGCTTATTTTTCCCTATAAATTGGTGGTCGGAAAAATCCGAGAGGATGAGCTCAACCCCCCCCATAAAAAAATTAACGTGGCCTTCACCCTGAAACCCGGCAGCTATGCCACATTGCTTGTGAAACGCTTGTTCCTCTAAGCCCAAGCCAGATGGCCACAGCGCCACGTTTGAAACCGGTCTGGAAAATCAATTTAACGTTGAACCGGTCTAAGCCCCTTCTCACTGAATGCCCTCCCCATTGGGCAATGGCAGAGCAAACAACAGCGCCAAGCGGATGAAAAGGTTTTAGGGTGTTTTCATTTTTGTGCCTTGCTTCAACACAAAAGCCCGGCCTCTTAAAACCCACGCCCAGAAAATGCCCATGCATGCCCCAAAAACAGCGCCGGCCAAAATGTCAGAAGGCCAATGCACTCCCACGCCTATGCGGCTCAATGCAATCAACAAAGCAAGCAAAAGGCCCCATGGCGCTGTTTTTGGAAAAAAACACAACAAAGCAAAGGCTGCAGCAAAAGCATTGGCCGCGTGCAAGCTCGGCATCGCGCCTGAATCCGCAATGGGAATTAACTGGCGAACGGTTTCTGGGAAGGCAAAGCATGGGCGCATGCGCTCAAACCAAGGTTTCAACACACGGGCGCCCAATAAGTCTGTCGTCGCCATTGCGAGAGCCAATGCCAAAAGAGGCCGCCATGCAAAAGTTCGCTCTCGCCAAACCAACCAACAACCCACAACAGCCAAAGAAAATACAGCCATCCACATAGAAGACAAAGCCACCCAAAACAACTCCAGAGGACGCCAGTCCAGGTGGTTAATGGCAAAGAAAATTTCCTCGTCCAGAGGGAGGCGATAGTCCTGTTGGCTCATCGGCTGCAATCATCACACTGCCCGCGAATTTGCACGGAGACACGTTGCTCACTCAAGGCTTTGGGCATTTTGAGACGAGAGTTTGTCTTGAGGGTAACTTCGGGAAGACATGAAACCTGGCCACAATCCACGCACGCAAAATGGGGGTGCGAGTTGCGCTTTTGCTTCCGCGCTTGCTCCCCCAAAGTTTTGAGCTCAAACCTCCATATATGGTCGCCTAAATCAATGCGCTCCAATAAACCCACCTCCGTCAAATCCATCAAATTGCGGTAGAGAGTCGCTCTGTCAAAACCACAACCTTCCAGGGCAATAATCAACTCGGCATGTGAAACAGGAGAACGCATGCGCATAAGGCTCTTGAGCACCGCCAAGCGAGCTGAGGTCGTTCGAAGCCCCGCTTTGCGAATGGCTTCTCTAAAAACAGCTTCCTCCCGGGCTTGCTCTTCTGTGGAGCCGCTTTTTAAAAAACCCTTGCGCTCTGTCTTCATCTCAAAGCTCCCTCTCACAATAATGCCACAGTATAGCGCAGTCGCCAGCATTGCATGCCCTTAAATAACTATTCCTTGCTCTCATCTGTTGACTGCAATGCATTCAAACTCGAAACAACCTCTTTAGAAGAAACTTCTGCTTCTGAAATGGCCCTCTCTAACTCCCTAAAGCTTTGCTCAGCTTCGTCATGCTTCTTTTTAAGCCTCAATTGAAAAGTGTTGTCAGCCAATTGGGCAACAGACTCTAAAGGACTGGTTTCACTTTCAAGAATTTCTTCATGCTCCTTCGTCAACTCGTGGAATTCCTGCAATGAAGGCAAAGCCGAAAGGTTTTTAAGTGAAAAAAACTGCAAAAATTCTGGCGTCGTTCCATATAAAAGCGGCCTTCCAACCTCTTCTTTTTTTCCAAGAATTTTTATGAGTTTTCTCTCCAACAAGGCTTTCAAAACCCCGCCAGAATCCACGCCGCGAATGTCCTCCACTTCAGGCCGCGTCACAGGCTGGCGATAGGCAACAATGGCCAATGTCTCCAAGGCAGAGCGCGTCAGCCTTTGCGGCTTTGCTTTCAAAAAACGAAGCGCATATTTCTGCGACACTTCACTCGTCCTCAACTGCCAACCTTCACTCACCTCATGCAAAACAATGCCAGAAATATTTTCACTATAAATGGCTTGTATATTCTGAAGCTCTGAAAGGATTGTGGGCTTTGAAATCCCCGTTGCCTCATAAAGCGCTGCCAAGGAGAGTGGCTTGGAAGCCAAAAACAGCAAACTCTCTAAAATGCAGCGTATCGTTTGTGGGGCAAGTGCACTGCTTTCGCGCACCCATTCTGCAAAAACCGCCGCCGTTTTGTCATCTTCCGCAGGAGCATCTATTTCTTCAGGACAAACATCCAACTCATTCTGAGCACCAGGCAATTCGTCAGAATTTTCAGTCCACATATCCGCATCCAAAATCTCTCTCCTTCAGTCAAAAGCTCCACGTGCTTTATATGTATGAAGTCCAGCTCGCCTGTGTCGGGGTTGCCTCTTGAAAATCTACGGCCACTTTTCCCTCTAACTCTTCTCGGGCAACAATAAAAATATCACCCGTCTCAACCTTTTGCCGAATACGTATAAGTTTGAGACGACACATTTCCAACACCCCAAGAAACAAAATGGTTATTTCAGAGCGAGAGCGGGCCGCTCCAAGCAACTCCAAAAACGCCCTCTGGGGCCTTTCTTGCAATTGCACAATCAACGTCTGTATGGCCTTGGACAAACTCAATTGCTCGCGAACAACTTCATGCTGCAGCCTGGGCTCAAGCTTTTTAATGGCCTCGCTAAAAAAATCCACAAGGCGATAAATAGAAACCTCCACAAACTTGGGCTCTCCTTCTCCCAAAGGAATTTTTTCTATCTGGGTTTTTCTGCAAAAAACAGTTTTTCCAAGCAATGGCCTTGCGGCAAGTTGCTGAGCTGCAGCTTTATATTTCTGGTATTCCAACAACCTGCGCACCAACTCCTCACGGACGTCTTTGGCTTTTTCTGTTCCTTCGCCTTCTTCGGGAGCAAGCTTGGGTGAGGGCACCAAAAGCCGAGATTTCAGTTGCAGCAATGTGGCCGCCATCAACAAAAATTCACTGCAAATATCCAGGTGGATGGCGCGCATTTTCTCCAGGCTCTCAAGATATTTTTCCGTAATCAGCGCAATGGGAATGTCAAAAATATCAATCCTGTGTTCCTGAATAAGGTGCAAAAGAAGGTCCAAAGGGCCTTCAAAATTCGGCAATGCAATGCGAAAGTCGTCACGCGCAACACTCATTTTCGAGTTCCTAAATCAGCAACGTGAAATGCCAACAGCCACTCTGATTTTCTGCACAATGGGCGCGGCACAAGCGCGCGCTTTCTCTGCGCCCCTCACAAGTATTCTCTCCAATTCTGCTTTGTCTCTCATCAGCTGAGCAAAACGCTTTCTCGGCTCGTCAAAACAAAGGTGAAAATAATCAACAAGCTTCTTTTTATAACTCCCATAGCCCACGCCTCCCGTGCGCCAACTCGCTTCTATCTCGGGCCACTCGCTTTGCGGAGCCATGGTTTTGAGCAACTCAAACAATGCGGAATTTTCAGTGGGCTTGGGTGTCTCTATGGGGGAGGAGTCGGTCTTTATCGACATTATTTTTTTCTTCACTTCTCTCTCATCTCCAAACAACTCAATGGTGTTCCCATAGCTTTTGGACATTTTTTGACCGTCTATTCCCAATAAGACAGATGTCTCTTCTCGAATAAAAGCTTCAGGCAGCTTGAAAATTCCCGGAGGGTTTCCATTCTCCCCGTTGGGGTCCGCAGGCTCATACCCGGGGACATAGGCGACATTAAATTTGGTTGCCCAATCCCTACAAAACTCCAAATGTTGAATTTGATCTTTCCCCACGGGTACCCAGTCCGAGCCATAAATAAGAATGTCGGCTGCCATCAACACCGGATAGGCAAATAAACCTAAGTCCGCAGAAAGGCCACGCGCCCTCTTGTCTTTATAGCTATGCGCACGCTCAAGGTTGCTCATCGGCACCAAAGTCCCCAGCACCCAATAAACCTCTCCCAGCTCTAAAATGTCACTCTGACGAAATAAAATGGCCTTGCTTGCATCCAACCCCAAAGCCAAAAATGCAGCGGCCGTTTCCAAAGTCAATTGGTATGCCAGCTGTCCATCGCGAACACTGTTAAGGGCATGAAGGTTGGCAAGAAAATATAAGGCCTCCCCTTTGTTCTGCAACTCGACAAACTGGCGTATGGCTCCAAAATAATTTCCAAGGTGTAACTGCCCAGAAGGTTGGACCCCGGAGAGAATTCGCACGACAACTCCTAGCTTAGGTGTTTTTGAGAGAGGTGTTTTTGGCTGCGCGGATGCGCCTTATCATAAACGCTGCGCAGGCGCTGGGTGTCCACGTGCGTATAAATTTGCGTCGTGGAGAGGTCTGCATGCCCCAACATCGCCTGAACGGCACGCAAATCAGCACCTCGGTCCAATAAATGCGTTGCAAAAGAATGACGAATTTTGTGCGGCGAAATGTCTTTGGTTATTCCTGCCTTCAATGCATAGCGACGCAGCAATTTCCAAAAACCCATGCGAGACATCGGCTTCTGCCTGGAGGAAATAAACAGAGCCTTCGACGGCTTCCCTTTGAGCAAACCAGGACGCCCCTCCCGGAGATAGTCCGATATTGCCTGTGCTGCTGAGCGCCCCAAGGGAATTAACCGCTCTTTTTGGCCCTTCCCCACCACCCGCACATAGCCCTCTTCTAAACGGACAGCGTCCAAACCAAGGCTGACAAGCTCGCTGACACGCATACCCGTCGCATATAACAATTCCAACATGGCCTTGTCTCTTAAACCCGCCCCTGTGTCGACCTGGGGTGAGCCCAACAAAGCATCCACCTCCTCCAGGCTCAAAAAGACAGGCAGCTTGCTTGAAAATTTAACGGAATGGAGCTGGCGCGTTGGGTTGGACGTGGAAAGCTCTTCAGCTTCCAAAAAACGATGGAAACCACGAATGGCCGCAAGGTGACGTGCGCGGCTGCGCGCAGACAAGCCTTTTTGCTCCAGTTGCTCCAAATGCACAAGCAAATCTTCCGGCGTCACCCAAGCAATGGAGCGGCCGCTTTTCTCCAGCCAAGAGAGGTATTCGGTTATATCCGCAGCATAGGCGTCTACTGTTTTTGCAGCCACATTTTTTTCGGCTCGAAGAAAAGCAATATAACCATCCAACAAGGCTTCTTGCATCAACTCAAAATGCCTTTCCCTTGGCGGATCAACGTAATCTCATCACCAATAAGTGAAATAACTGTGGAAGGCTCATTGGGTTGTATGCCGCCATCCAAAATAAAGTCAATGCGGTTTCCAAGCACTTCTTTAATGCTGCGCGCATCCACCAGGGCCTCCCCCACCTTGGGGTTTATGGCTGAAGTGGTGACAATGGGGCGCCCAAGCTCAGCAGCTACGGCCAAAATAAAAGGAGCATTGGGAACGCGTATGCCCACTTGCCTTTGGCGGTTGTGCATCATCTCAGGAACTGTGCGTGTGGCCGTCAAAATGAATGTAAACGGCCCCGGCGTAAACTGTTTCATCGTCCTATAGGCAAAGTTAGAGACAAGCCCATATTTGGCAACATCAGACAGGTCCGAACACAAAAAAGAAAATGGTTTTTTGCGATCTCTGTCCTTGAGTTGATAGAGGCGATCTATCCCCTTCTTCGAAAAGATGGCGCAGCCAATGCCATAATTGGTGTCGGTTGGATAAGCAATAACCCCATCGCCACGCAATACTTCAACCGCCTTTTGCACATGGTGAGGCTGAGGATAATGGGGGTTGATTTCAAGAATGGGGGCTAAGGACATGGTCGAAAACACATAAAGCTAGGTGGCCAAAGGTGCAAGCATTTGCAACATCAGCCCACCTTGGCCCTCTTTAAACTGGAAAAGCAAACGATTGCGAAAAGTTTTTAATTCTCCATAGGCCAGCTCAATGCCCCGCCCATGCGCGGATGGATCTCTCAAAGTCTGCTTGACCCAGGAAACAAAGAAAATCAAATCATCATAAAATTCGTCTGAAAACCCATAGCTTTCTTCTAAAAATGCACGAAATATTTCTAAATAAGACTCCTCACGCTTCTCCAAAGCTCTGAGAATTTCCCCCATGGAAGGAATTCTTCTGCTTTCCGCACCGCCAAAAGCCGCAACAAAGTTGTCAAAATATTCCACTCGAGTTCCACGCTTTTCACGCGTTGCTTTGGCCATCAGCTTTTCTCTCAAAGAGCTATCCACATCGAGCCAAGCCTCAAAACGCTCAACAAAAAGAAAACACAACAAACGCTCCAACACCCCAGAATATAAAACAGCCATGGCCGTTGCGGGCAACTCGGCATGGAGTGCTGTTTGAAACGTACGCTCAGCCACGCGCAACAATTTCATCAAAGGCACGGGGCAGTGCTGTATAGATTCCTTTAAGGCCAAAACAATATTCTCTTCTGTCTTATGCTCAACTTCCTTTTCTCGCTCAACAAGCTCCTTTTGCAGTTGAGCTTTGAAGTCTTCCCTCTGGGCTTGCTCTATGCGCTCTTGCGTTTTCTGCGTCTGTTGGTTGCTTTGCTGCTCGGCTTTCATATGCGCAAAACGCAGTTTTCTCAGCTCCTCGCGCAAAACAGACAACTCATTCTCCCGCAACATAAACCGGGACTTCAGCGCTTTCATTTCTGCATGGGTTTCTTCAAACTGAGCCTTGGCTTCTTGCTCTAATTTTTGTTTCCAAGCCGTCCTCTTCTCCACAAGCTCAAGCCCCTGCACAGCCGCGGGGTATGCATTCCAATAACTCAGCGCTTTTTGGAAATGCTCCGCAGCCATTTTAAAGTCCGCTTTCTCAATGAAGACATGCCCCACATCCGTGTGTATATATGCCAACAGAATATGGCTCCGAGGTTGACGTACCTCCAAGGCTTGCAACAACACAGCATAAGCCTCCTCGCTTTGCCCCGACAAGCGCAAGGCATGTCCTCTCTCTGCCAAAAACTCCGCCACCAACTTGGAGGCCTTTGTGTCGTTTTCCAAATAACGCAAAGCCAGTGTGGGTTGATGCCTTGTGTTGGCAATACGTGCCATCCACAACCACTCCTCTCCACTTGGCCCTGCCTCCAGAAAGCTTGCCACCAAGGCATCCGCGCGCGCACTCTTCCCGGCAAGCTGTGCAGCATAAGCCATCACCGCCCGCTGCTCCTTAGGCAGTTTCCCTTTTTGCTCCATCTCCTCAAAAAGAGCATAGGCCCCTTGTGGGTTATTGGAATATAAATGACAAATGGCCAGCTCAGATAGCGTCAACACCTCCCATGCGGCCCTGTCTTTTTGGCGCAAAACTTCTTGCAGCATGGCTTCTGCTTCAGAAAATTTAGCCATGAGGATTTTTATCCATGCGGCCATCAGCCGAGCTCGTGCACCCGGTGCGCGAAGCATGGCTATGCCTAAAACCGACGCCGCCTCGTTGAGACGGTTGGCCCTGGCCAAAACATGGGCATAGTCAACCAAAAAATCAGGCTCCCGCAAAAGCTTGGCTTTAATTTTTTCAAACAAAGCCAAGCCCTCTTCTAAGTCATCCTCCTGCGCTATAAGGCTTGCCCACAAAGCTTGGACACGCAAATCCTCCGGGTTTGTGGACAGCAGCTGCTTTATCTCCGCTTTAGCCTCTTGGAGCCTCGTCCCTTCTCTGAGAATGCTCGCCAGCAACAGGCGAACTTCCAAACCGCTTATCTCCGATGAATGGAGCACTTCTCTCAACAACTCAATCGCACGCTCAGTTTCCCCATTGGCTTTGCAAATAAGCGCAGACTCTACCAAGGAAACGGCACGCCGCTTGCTAAGCCTTTCTTTGGGGTTTCCCATCCGAAGAACCTATCATAAAAAAACCTCTATCCACAGGCGCTTCCCGACCAGCTGAGGTTAAACTGTCAAAGTGTTTTTCTAATGCCGCCAAAAGCTCAGAGCGCGTTTTTAAAGAAAAAACACCATTCCCCATCAACTCTTGGGCCTGCAAAAACAAAGAACGCAGCCTGAAATTAAATTTCATATTTCAAATCAAACCCTTCTTGAAAAATCCCGGGTATATATAGCATGTGTTCCAACGGCCGCGACTGCTCTTTTGTTGCTTTGACTTTATACCGACAGCATCCCTGCTTTCGCGGCGCATCACCTATTATCTCAAAGCGCTCTCAGGAAACTTTGTTGTTTCACTCGTATGCATTAAAGATCCAGATCACCCCCATATCGAGCTCTATGAAAAAGCACGCCTCCTGCGCGTCCCCTTAAAACAAGGGACACTTCAAGAGCGCATAGAACAGTTTGAGCGCGCCCTTCGCCGCCAACTCGAAAGCGAAGACTATGTCATCGCCCACAGTTTCGACCTCGTCAGCGGACAAATCCTCGCCAAACTCAAACAACAACTGGGCTATCACCTGGTTTTCGAAGCCTCAACCTTAAGCTCCCAAGTATGGCCCTATAGCCAACCCGAGCCTGGCCTTGCCGCAGAAAACTTCAAATCCGCAAAAACCCTTGCCGCATTCTCCGCAGACGCACTCATTGTCGCTACGGAGCAACAAAAAAACTACTTGCAAAGCCAAGGGCTTTGCAAACCCCCCATCCACGTCCTCTATAACCCTGCATTCCCTCGAAAAGAAATTTCGCCTCGAAAAGAAATTTCAGCATCCCCCAGCGCTTATTTCCAATTCTTGCACCTGGGGGGGGAAAGCCAACTCGCTTCTTTGCATACAGCCTTAGAGGCCCTCATAACCCTCCCTCAAGAATTGAATTTTCAACTGGCTTTGGGGGGCTACTATAGTGAAAAAAGCAAAACTCAACTTAACACATTGAAAGAAACACTTAATTCCAGGAGAAGTGTGATATGGCCGAGCATGAAACGCGCCATAGAGGCCATAACCATTCTATGCTCTCGAACCCATGCAGCACTGCTTGTATTGGAACAGGAACCCAGAAATGTGGAGTTAGGGGGTGCAATGCCGGAATTAGCAGATTTTTGTATGTGGGGCTTGCCCATTATTGCTGCTGACTTGCCCTGCGTCCGCGAATTTTTGAGCCCAGAGGAAGCGCTCTTCTTCACGCCTGGCAACAGCGCTATGCTGGCTGAATGCATGAAAGAGCTCGCCGCTTCTCCTCAACGACAAGCTCAACTCGCTTCTGCTTCCCTGGCAAAAGCGGATACCTTTCAGCCTTCTCGCTTTGTTGAGCAGGCTTTGCGCCTCTATAACCAATGGATTGATCAGCAATCCGAACACGCAGAGCCGCTTTCCGAGCTCCTGCCTGATATAACCCCCTCCATGTTCCCAACAACCTCTAACCCCTCGGCACCTTCACTTTCTCAAGAACAAGATACCATTATTGTCCCACCCGCTTCACTTTGTCCGCTCCCTGAATAAAAATGAATTTCAACTATTCAGCTCTATTGCCTAGGGAAGTAGACTCCATAAAAATTTTTGCTCTAACCCTGGCTTCTCCAATCAATCCCACTAGAATGGTTGGACACCCTTGGACTTCAAGCTCATGAATCGGCGAATCCTCATAGTTGAAAACGAAGAAACGTTGGCAGATTCCCTTGTCTCTGCCCTGACAGCTGCTGCTTATGAGACGACTTGCGTTTCTAAAGCATTTGACGCTTCCCAGGAATTGGAAAGACAGCCTCCTTGTGCCGTCTTGCTCAGGGCAGAAATCCCCGATGGGGGCTTCTCCCTGTGCAGCGCCATCCAAAAAGGAAAATTTGGCCCCAAAGTGCCTGTCATCCTCATCTCATCAGATCTCCCTGAGGACAGCCTGGAACAGCACGCTCAAAGCCCCAGCGCTGCACAAGCTTATTTGTCTGTCCCCTTTGACATGAATGTCTTGCTGCAACACCTGCAGACACTTGTGCCCTTGCCCAAAGAGGAGCCTGGTTATCCCCAACCTTCTCATGACGAAACACCTCCTCCAGAGGAAGAAGCTTTGGAGCGTACACCTCCCCATTCCATCGCCCCGGCAGAACCAGAAGACGCTATAGAAGATATTACGCCACCGCCTCCTTCCTCTGTGCAAAACCTCATTGCAGATCCCGATGCGGTTGATTCAGACGAGCTCGACGCAAGCTTTGACTCTGCCTTGGCAGGAAAAACCTCCTCACCCCAATTGCCGACCCTGGCTCCTGCCCCCATTCGCCTGACACTCAATGCACCTCCCAGACTCCCCCGCCGCGAACGCCGCAGCCTGCTTTCTGAAGAAGATCGCAACTTCTTAGAGCGCGCTTTTCAGTCCGTTGCCGACAGGAAAACAGAGCTGCTCGCAGAATCCAGGGAAACACGCCGCCCCAGCATCCGAAGAGACCTCATGGGGACTCCTGAAGGAAAAATCCAAATCCTCAGGGAAGAGTTAAAAGCACGCGAAGCACAAGTCGCTCGCTTGTCAGAAATCTGGTCCGTCCACGAGCGTGAGCTCAGCTCTGTCGAAAGCTTCATCCATGAAAAAGACACTGAGCTCCATGGCCTCAAAACCCAGTTCGATGAGTTGGCTCGCCGACTTCAAGATGCTCAACAAAACCTCATCGACAAAGAGCGCGAGCATGGACAAGCCATCGAAGAATTGTTGATGCAAAAATATATAGGAGAAAAAGAAGTCATTGAAGTCGTTTCTCAAAAAGAAAAAGAAATCGACTCGCTCCGAATGGAAATGCGCATCAAAGAAAGCGCGCTCGACAAAACCTCCTCCAGCATTGAAGAGCAACGCAGAGAAATCGCCCGCCTTGAGCGCGAATTGCAAGTCCTCACATTTGAAAGTGAGGTACGAGAGAAAGATCTACAAGCAGCCGTTGAGTTCCGCGACAGCGAGCTTAACCGCCTCCAATCCGAAATAGAAGAAAACCGAAACCAACTCCAAACACTGTCTTCAGAACGAGACATCTGCTATGCTGAATATGAAGACAAACTTGCCAACTTGGAACATGAATTTGAACAAGCCAAGGCAGACTATCTTCAACAAAACCAAAATCTGCAAAACCAGTTGGATGGCTCCACAGAATCCAATCACCAACTCGAAAATGAGCTTTCTCAACTCAAAACAGAAACCGCGGAGGCCACAGCCCAGGCCGCAGACAGGCAAGCATCCCTAGAGAGCGAACTCTTTGTCGTCACCACCAAACTCGAAACCATAGAGCAAGAGCGCGCAGAAATGGAACAGTCCCTTTCTGATCGCATCGCCGAACAAGAAAACCGCATCATTTCTCTTGAGCGCGAGCTTGCCGACACCCTGGAAAAGAAAGACACTGAAGAATCTGAGCTCCAACAACAAATTCAAGAAAAACTAGAGCGCATCGGGGAGTTGGAAGGTGAGGTGGAAGCCGTCCAGGCAGCCTTGGTTGACCGCGAAAATGAATTGCTGGACGAGCTTCAACAATTGGATCAAGCCAGAGCCCAGGTTGAAGAAGAGCTCAAACAACAGCTTGAAGAGCTGCAACAAAAACTCGCTGAAACCTTTGAAAAACTCGGGCGTTCTGAAAATGTGGCCGAGGGACGTGCGCTTGAGCTGCAACAAACGCAAGACGACCTGCAAGACAAATCCTCCAAGCTGGATGCGGCACTTCTCTCCATTGAAAGACTGGAGCTTGAGCTCAACCAACACCAGGAACAGATTGATGAGCTCTCAAAACTCTCTGCCAACAAAGAAGCTTCTATCCGCAATCTCAATGCTGAAGTGGAGACATTGAGCACCTCCCTAAGCAATATGGAGCATGAGCTGGGTCAAACAACCCATACGCTTCAAGCTCGCAATGAAGAGCTCCAAGAGACACAAAAACATTTGGAACGCTCAGAGCAAGACTTGCTGAGCACAAAAACCTCCTTCGAGCTTTTGCGCGGCCGGTTTGAAGATCTCTCTTCAGAAAAAGAATTGATCCAAAATAACTTCAACCAAACACAAGCAGAACTGAATGAGCTGCATGTGAAATACCGCGACCAAAGCGAAGCTTTGGATTTTGAGCGCGCATCCCATGCAGACACACGAAAAGAATGGGATGATAGCCTCGAAAAACTGAACTTTGAGCTGAGCAAATCCTTAGAGCAAGGCCAAGAATTGGATGCCCAACTCACCATCACCAAACAAGAATTGGGAACCAAACTCGCTGAAGTAACTCAACTTTCAGCCTCCCTCGCTTATGTGGAGGAAGCTCAAATACGTGCTGAGGCACGCCTTGCAACCCTCTCGAGCGAAACCCAGCACACAGAAGAGCTCCTGCGAGGAGATTTAATTAAAAAAGAAACCGAATGCGCAGATGCACTGCACCGCATGGGTGTGCTGATGCAAGAGAATAAACGCCTGGAAGAAGCTCTCCAACGTGAAAGCCAAGCTCGCACGGAGGCATTGCGTCAGGCAGAAGCTTCTTATTATGAACAACTCGCAGAAGCCAAATCCGAAGCGGAGATTATGACAGCACGGGCCGCTGACTTTGAGATAGATTTGCAGCGCGCCCGCGAAGAAATTGAAAAACTGAAACTCTTCGACACACAACGACAGTCCATGGAACAACGCTTCAACCAAAAACTGGCTGAATCCCAAACGCTCTCCAACGAGCTTTCAACACGCCTTCAGCAGGAGCAAGAGCTCACTTCACGCCTGCGCTCTGAGCACAAACGCGCCACCGACGAAATAAACCTCAAACTCCAACGCATAGAAAGCCGCGCTCAACAGCTGCAGCAAGAAGCCAACAGCAAAAATGTAGATCAAGAATCCAAACTCCGAGAAGCTCATCACGTGCTCAACACCCGCAGCAAACGCATTGCAGAGCTCGAGCAAAGTTTGGAAATGGCCAATGCCAGCCGAATCCGAATTGAGAAAGAGCAGCACATGCGGATTTCAGTCGCCGAATCCAAAGCCACTGAATCCGCCAACCGCCTCGCCATTGCCTTGCGCGAAAAGAAAGAATTGGAATCCCACCAGGACAAAGAGCTCAGCGAATTGCTCACTAAACAAAAAGCAGAAATGGAAAGAAGAGATGCTCTGCGCAACCAAGAGCTCAAAAGACTTCAAGCCGCTGTCCAAGAAAAAAGCAAAGCGCTTAAAGTCGCCGAAATGGAGCTGGAGCGCCTTAGAGCCCGCGCAACATCCGGCATCGGCGCGCGAACTTCATTCCGCGCCCCCTCCATTCCCCCGGTTGTGCCTCGCCAAACCCCACCTCCAACACCTTTGGCTTCTCGCCCCTCTCCCTCTTCGCCCGGACTGCCGACAACCCCATCCGTCAATACCGCTGTCACCGATGAAGATGTGGATATTTTGGTCGAAAAACTGAGTGAATAGAAAAGGCAAAGCACCCTCGACCTCGAGCTTGCTTTGTGCTTGCACAGGCCCCCTTCTAAAGCAAAAGCGCTTTCTAAAACAGAAGCTGCTCTATGAGGGAAACCTTCTCTAGCGCGGTTTGACGCTATGAAGTGCTTTCTGAAAGTTTGACAATGAAGGCGCGAAAATAAACAGCCGCTGACCACAGAGAAAACAGCATGGACATCAAAATGAGCACCAGGCCTATGGTGTTAAAATTGACGTCATAGACGCCAAAAAGCAGGTCGATAGGATGTGTATAATAAACACAAAGCGCAATAATCCCCGCCAACTGCAATGAAGTTTTCCATTTGCCTTCCTGGCCGGCCGCAATCACCAGCCCCTCGCTGACAGCAATTTGGCGAAGGCCTGAAACCAGAAATTCACGAGAAAGCAGAACAATAACTATCCACGCCGGAATGCGGCCCAAAGAAGTCATCATCACCAACGCAGCCGCAACAATCAGCTTGTCGGCCAAAGGGTCCAAAAGCTTTCCTATCACCGTAATCATATTCCAACGGCGAGCGAGAAAACCATCCACCACATCCGTCAGCGCAGCCAGTGCAAACACGGAGCCCGCAAGCAATGAGGACAAGGGTGTGGCCCCGTGGATCAGCACGGCAAAAATGGGAATCATCGCCATGCGCATCAGCGTTAATATGTTGGGCAAATTTAAAAATTCTCTCTTTAGAACATGGAGCTTGTTTTCTCCCGTCCGCTTGTCCCCCGTGTTTTGAAAAGGGCCATTGTGCGAAGAGCCACTGCAGGAAGAGCCACTGTGTGGAGGGCCATTGCACGGAGGGCCACTGTGCGAAGAGCCATTGTGTGGAGGGCCACTGTGCGAAGAAATATTGTGCGAAGAAGTATTGCGCGGGGGGCTATTGTGCTTCATGGCCGTTGACCTGCAACGCTGACAAGCGCAAAGCCCGTGCCGCTCAGCACAATGGTGCTCCGGCCCACGACGGCACTCAGCACGGGCGTAAGTTGGCCATACCAACCTACCAATTGAGAGACAGGTACGCGCAGGGACATTGCCGCGGGCACCGGAACTCGACGCAGCATTCCCTTAAGGCGCAACAACAACCTCCCCTCGCCCCTCAAGTGCACCATGTCAATGCTCCACCCTTCCTCGCCTGACAACCTCCCGTTTTCAAAATTCAGCCGCTCATCAAAAGCAAACAGGTTTTCTTCCCGCAAATAAAGGCTGCCCTCTCCCAGAGAGAGGGCCAAAAACTCTGTCGTCGCTTTCTCCACAAAAAGGACGCCGGCACCCATGAGGCGCTGCATTTGGTCTTGCCCAACCCCAAAGGGGCTGTCGGTGGAGCGTCCTCTATAGCGACGCATTTCGGGGGTTATGTCCAAATTCCCCGCCACGGCCAACAAACCTGTCAACCGCGTCAAAAGCTCCCCTTGGATGCTGATGGTGACCGCCTCTTTGTCTATTTGGAAAAGCTCAGCGCCTTCTTGTGGCCATGGCAATACGGGAACGGTTTGGGAAATTTTAAACCCTACACTGGGGGCCTCTTCTATGGGCGGGGGCTGAAAGCGCTCTGCGGGTTTTGAGTCCCTCTGGGCTGAAGGAAGCGGAAAAACATCCTCCTTCTCTTGAGGAGGGTTTTCAGGGGGGGTGTTCTGCGCTGCGGCATTCTCCGAGAGAGCAGGTTCCGAGAGAGGGGGGGCAGGCATTGAAGAAACTTCTTTTGCATGTGAAGGCGGCTTTTCAGTCATATTCTTATTGAGCTCCTCAAGCACCTTGCCAACTTCCGTTGAGGAGGAGGGGTTTTCAGCAGGCGCAGGGAGGGTTTTTTCCAAAGGCCCCTGGCTTTGCTCAGGCGCGTTTTTCTCCAGCGGCTTGGGAGCTGGGTTTTTTAACAACTCATCCACAATATGCGTCATCCGCAAAGCCATGGCCTCGGAGCCCGCGAGCAAAAAATGCTCGCGGGCGCGCACATATTCTGCACCCTGGGCCAGAGCAAGCCCCAAATAGTTGTGCGCCTTTTTGTTGTCCTGTTGAAGGCTGATGGCCGTCTCAAATGCGCGCACAGCGTGGCTGGTGTTGTTTTGCTTTAAAAACACCAGGCCCAGGTTAATGTGGAGCGTCGCATCTCCCGGGTTGTTGTGGACCAAGGCCTCATAAACCTGTGCAGCGTCCTTCCAGAGGTTGAGTTTGAAATAGGTGAGGCCCAGCAGGTTTTGTGTTTTTTCATTGTTGGGGTTCAGGCGCAAAGCCTGCTCCAAATGAAGTCTGGCCGCGAGAAAATCACCCTGAGCGAGCCATTCTCCTCCACGGTAAAACGCTTCAAGAAAGGCGACCTCATCTGAGGCGTCTTGGCCGATCATCGCTTGGGTTTCTCCTTCAGCTGGCTATGGGGGTATTGGTAAATGGAATAGAGGGACAGTACCTTTCGCACATATAGCTGTGTTTCCGCATAGGGAGGAATTTGCCCCCCATATTTTTTTACGGCATTGGGCCCTGCGTTATAAGCTGCAAGCGCCTGCACCATGTTCCCATCAAACAGCTTAGAAAGCATTCTAAAATAGCGAGCACCCGCCTCAATGTTGGCTTTGGCATCCAAAAGGTTTTCAACCGCCAATTGCTGAGCTGTTTGAGGCATTAACTGCATGAGGCCCACAGCCCCCTTGGGAGAAACCGCATGAGGCTCAAAGGCAGACTCTACATGCATCATGGCTTTCAACAAGGCCGCCGGCAGCCCATGTTTTTGAGCACTGGCCAAAACCATTGCCTCAAAAGGCTTATATTTGGCTTGAAAAGCAGCATTTTGCACACCTAAAGCACCCACGTGGGCCCCTTTGGCTATGCCCAAAGGGCCTGCAGCAGAAGCTTTCTCAGAAGCTTTCATTTTTTCGCGCCCTTGAGGTGCATTGGTGTAGACAATGGTTCCATCCTTCTCAACATATTTATAAATTTTGCCTTCTTCTGCCCAAGTGGCACAGGCCCACAAGGCAAGGCCTACCCTGCTAACCCTGCTGAGCATGCTGACAATGCTGACAATGCTGAGGTGGCGAACATGGAGCATATACATAGGGGGCTTTCCGAAAATTGAGCCTCATATAAGCCTAATATAAAATGTTGAGCATTTTCCATTGCCAAAAAAAACAACTCAGGGGAACAAGGGGGGCATGCGCCGGGAATATGACTTTCTTGTCCTTGGGAGTGGAATTGCAGGCCTAAGCTTTGCTCGCCTTGCCGCCCAGCATGGGCGTGTGGCCGTGGTTACCAAACGTGGAGCCGAAGAAACCAGCACAAGCCATGCCCAAGGAGGCATTGCCTCTGTGTTGGATGAGCGTGACAGTTTTGAGTTGCACACGGAGGACAGCCTGGTGGCAGGCGCCGGCCAATGCCGCGAAAATGCCGTGCGTATAACAGTGGAAGAAGGCCCTCAAAGGCTGTTGGAGCTGGTGGCTTTGGGCTGCCACTTCGACCTGGATGGCCATGGCCGCTATGACTTAACCCGTGAAGGGGGCCACTCCCGCCGACGCATTGTCCACGCCCAGGACATGACGGGCAAAGAAGTGCAACGCGCTTTGTTGGAACATTGCCTGAGCCTGCCTCAAATTTCCCTCTTTGAGCAGAGCTGCGCTGTTGACTTGGTATGTGACAAACGCCTCCCTCTGGGAAAGGGGCGCTGTTTGGGCGCCTATGTGTTGAGAGAAGACGGACACATTGAAGCTTTCCACGCCAAACAAACGGTGCTGGCCACGGGTGGCTCCGGAAAGGCCTACCTTTATACCTCCAACCCGGACATGGCCACGGGTGACGGGCTGGCCATGGCCTTCCGCGCAGGTGCACGCATTGCCAACATGGAGTTTTTTCAATTCCACCCCACCTGCTTGTTCCACCCAGAGGCCAAAAACTTCCTCATTAGTGAAGCGGTACGCGGAGAAGGCGGCATTTTGCGGTTGAAAAATGGCCAAAGCTTTATGCAAAACCACCACCCCCAGGGGGATTTGGCCCCTCGCGACGTGGTGACGCGTGCCATGGACACCGAAATGAAAAAAAGCGGTGATGCCCACCTCCTGTTGGATGTGCGCCACCTGGGGAAAAGCTTCCTCGAAAAACGCTTCCCCACACTGTTGGCCACTTGCCGCTCTTTTGGGATTGATATGGTGGAATGCCCCATTCCCGTGGTGCCCGCAGCACATTACCAATGCGGTGGCGTTGACACGGATTTGGAGGGACGTACCTCCATACCCGGGCTTTTTGCCATTGGAGAGGTGGCGCATACCGGTTTGCATGGAGCCAACCGCCTGGCCTCCAACTCCCTGCTTGAAGGCTTGGTTTTCGGCCACCGCGCCGCCCAAGCCGCTGCCCAAAAACTCAAAGAGACACCCCTCCCTTTTGAAGACATTGCGCCGTGGATATATAAAGGCCAAGCAGACAGCTTTGAAGGGGTGTTGGTGCGCCAAAACTGGGAGGACATTCGCCGCCTCATGTGGAATTTGGTGGGCATTGTCCGCAGCAACAAGCGCCTCTGGTTGGCCCAACACAGGTTGGCGCTTTTGCGCGAAGAGATACGTGCCTTTTATGGTGAATATGTGGTGACGCGCGATATGTTGGAGTTGCGGAATATTGCGGATGTGGCCCATTTAATTGTGGAGTGCGCGCTTGCACGCAAAGAGAGCCGCGGCTTGCATATGAGCCTGGACTGGCCCGACACAGCCTCCACACCTCAACCTGACACCTTTATACAAAGGGAGCCATAGGGAGCCATGAGCCACCCAGCACCCGAAGCCTTTCCAGACATGCCCATGGGCCCCCGCCAAGCCCCAACCCGGCGGCCTGTGCCCTGGGTATGCTATGGCTATATAGCCGTATGCATAGCCTTGTTTGTGCTGGGCACTTTTTCAGGGCTCCACCAAAACTGGGGCTTTTTTTTTGGCTTATATGCCCCGGCCGTCAAATATGGTGAGTGGTGGCGCATTTTGAGCTGCCACTTCCTGCACGGCAATGTTTTGCACCTGGCCTTCAACATGTGGGTGGCCTATGGCCTGGGCCGCGGCCTCGAGGCAAGCATTGGCCATGGGCTTTTTGCGTGGGCCTCTGTGCTGGGCGCTTTGGGAACTGCCCTCTCCTGCCTGTTATTCAGCCCGGAAGCCTACATGGTGGGGGCTTCGGGCGTTATTATTTCCTGGGCAGGCGTTATGCTGCCTCTGGCTACACGCCATGCACGCAAAGGCTTGCTTATTTGGTTTGCCCAAATTGCCATTTTGAGTTTGTTGCCAGGCATCAGCCTCCCAGGCCACGCCGGCGGCGCAGCTGCAGGCCTCGTGTGCGGCCTGGCCTTGCGCCTCTCCTTGAGAGGCCGCCGCGCTTGGCTGTTTGTGGCCACCGCCGCCATTGCCCTGCTATGCGCCTGGGCCGCACAACGCGGCCCTGCACTCCCCCCTTCGGTTTTTAGCCTCTAGGCTGCTTTAAAGCCAACTGAAGGCTTGGCTTTTGAGGGGCTGTTGAAGAACGCTGTTTTGCAAGCTCAACACATGCCTTTCCAAAAAAAAGCCCCGCACGAGGCGGGGCTTTGTTTGAAAGTTCTGTGGCAAAAAAGCTATGACTTGGGTGTCCCTTCGCAGCTCTTATTGGTGCTTTCAATAAGCGGCGCTTTGCACTTATCCTTGTCGTCCAAGCACTCTTGGGCATCATCTAGTATTTTGCCCTCACATGTTATTTCAACTGGAGGAGTATCGCTGCTAGCAGGGGGAATGTCTTTGCAACCCACAGCCTTAAACTCAGCATCGTAGTCAACCATCTTGCCTTCTTGGTTGATCACGCACTCGCAATACCAGCAGCTCTTGCCTTTGCAAGCTTCCTTGGACGCATCTATTCTAACGTCACCGGCTTTCTCACAATCATCTTTTCCGCAGCCAACCATCATCATTGCCATGGCCGCAGCCAACATCATCAACAGTTTCTTCATATGGTGTTTGCTCCTCAAGAAAAACTTCTAGCCCATAAGGCCGACTTTTGCCGGTCTCATGTAGTCCTCTACATCTAGTCTCATTTTTTTGAGAGTCAAGAGAAGGTTCTGCGCGGACACTTCATTTTCAGGCCCATAAACAGCATAATACTTTAAAAACTCAGATGAAATTTAATGTGAGAATTTTTCAATCCCCTTTGAAAATACAAGAGAAATTCTGAATTTTAGCGCCTTGCTGAAAGACACTGTCCATGGGGGTGAACTCGGGAAAACGCTCATCATTTTGGGCTTGTTTGGCCCCAAAGCCTCTTTCGTCATGCTGAGCTTTTCTCGTGTTTTGTGCGACGAAACCTACTTTTTTTCACATCAGGAAAAACCTTTTTGAAAATGAAGCGATTATTAGATATGATGCTAGAATCTATGCATTATTCTTTTTATTCTAATCCAATGAAGACCCTAAAAAGCAAAGCGAGGAGGTGTTGAAAACCAAAATAAAGTGAAGGAATGGCTCTCAGCAAAGCTGAAGCGCGAAAAAAATTTCACTTTAGAAGAAACTTTTTGGAAGCTGAAACGCCCATAAGCTGTGAGCTCAAAACCACATTTAATGCTTTGTGTTCTAGTCCAATGAAAAACAATGAACAGGAAGAAAAGAAAGGTATTGAAAACACAAAATGAAGTGAAGGAATGGCTCTCAGCAAAGCTGAGTTTTCGAAGAGACATTGTTCGCAAAACAAAGCAAAGCCTCAAGAAATGGGCTTAAAACCCAAAAGCTATAAGCAAATAACAAAACAGCAAAGCTACAAAAAAAAACAAACATAAAACAAAGCGGTGAGAAAGCAGATGCACAACAAAGCGGTGAAGAAACACATGCAGAACCCCCCAAAAAGCGTGGATGAAATGAGTGCAGAACACAACAGGAGCGTGGATGAAATGGTCGCAAAACACAACAGGAGAGCGGATGAAATGGGTGCAAAACAAAACAGGAGTGTGGATGAAATGGGTGCAGAAAAAAGGAAATTCCAGGAAAAGGCCTTGAAAAGAGGCTTTGTTTTTTATGCTTTGTCGATGGTTTTGGCCCTGGCATTTGGGGCCTGCGGACCTGCTGAGAACAAGGACGACGATGAGAACAACATGCTCATTGAAGCAGAACTCCGGGTGGATGTGGAAAGCCTTCATTTTGCTTTGGAAGCCAACCAAACAAAAACATTAAATATTTTCTCCAACACGGATTGGAGCCTCAGCACAAACGGTGCAGATTGGCTCAGTGTGGCGCCAAGCTCCGGCAAAGGCAACGCCACGGTGGAGGTGAAGGTGTTGGTCGCAAACACCGACACCGCCCTTCGCTCTGCCGACCTGGAGATAACCGCAGGAAAACTCCAAAAAACCGTGCTGATAACACAGGCGGCAACAGAGCCCATGCTCAGTGTGAGCAGCACCAGCCTGGATTTTGATGCAGAAGCAGGCAGTGAAACTTTTATGCTGCAATCCAACACCGCATGGAGCGCAAGCTGCAGTGAAACCTGGTGCACTGTGGATATGCCTTCCGGCAGTGGCAACAGAACGGTGACGGTGAGCGTGTCGGCAAACGGCAGCACGGATGACCGCTATGCCACGGTGGAGATAACAGCCGGCCTTGCAGAGCCTGTGACAGTGAGCATTATGCAGCGCGCCTTTAACTCGGAGCTCAGTGTGAATCCGGCCCAAATTGTGCTCACTTCGGGAGCAGCCGCTTCAAGAGAGTTCAATGTCATTTCCAACACAAGCTGGATAGCAAGCTGCTCACGCGATTGGTGCCGTGTGGAACCTACATCCGGCAGCAACAATGGCAGGGTGACGGTGACGCTGACACAAAATAACGGCACCACCCCCCGCTATGCGGATGTGAGCGTCACCGCAACAACAGACAGCACCAACATAAAAACAGTGAGCATAACGCAGCCCCCCATCATGCCCACCATCACCAGCTTCACCCCCACCCAGACGGGCTATGGCGCAGAAATGCTTATTTCGGGCAGCAACTTCAGCGACGTCAGGGCCGCAAATGTGGTGAGGTTGGGCGAAGTTGAAGTCCCTGCCGCCAATATTGACTCCGTGTCGCCCACCGCCATCCGGCTGACCGTGCCTTCAAGCAGCCTCTGCAGAGTCAACGCCGTCAGCCGCTGCACCGGCCGCGTGCAGGTGACGGTGGATGGCAACAAAACCGTCACCTCCACGAGCAACTTCACCTATGTGCTGACCGGAACGGTGAGCACACTTGCCGGCAATGGCACAGTAGGTTCTGCTGAAGGCACGGGCAGTGCTGCGCGGTTTAATGGGCCTTCTGGCATTGCCATAGACCCAACATATGGCGTTCTCTATGTAGCGGATACCCATAACCACCGCATTCGCTTGGTGACACCAGGCGGCGAGGTTAGAGCTCTTACCGCTGGACACTCTTATCCTCGTGGTGTCGCAATGACAGCACCGGACGCTCTCTATGTGGCGAACAGCGGCCATAACCGCATCCACAGGCACGTACCATCATATGCTTCCTGCCAATACATACCGTTCATAGCACACTGCCCATTGCTCTCCGTCTCCATCATCGCCGGCAGCACCACGGAAGGCTTTGCCGATGCCACGGGGACCAGTGCACTGTTTGCTCAGCCTTACGACATTGCAAGAGATTCTTCCGGCAACCTTTATGTGGCGGACACCCACAACCACTGCATTCGCAGAATTTCAACGTCCAACGTGGTCACCACACTTGCCGGCAACTGCAGGAATGCAGGTTTTGCCGACGGAACGGGAAGCGCTGCGCGGTTTTCTTATCCTCAAGGCATCACCGTCGACGCATCAGGCAACCTTTATGTGACGGATCCTGGCAACCAGCGCATTCGCAGGGTGGTCATATCCACAGGAGCGGTCACCACCCTGGCCGGCGGTACAGCAGGCTTTGCCGACGGAACGGGGACTGCCGCACGGTTTTCTAATCCTGTCGGTATCACCAGAGACTCCGCGGGCAACCTCTATGTGACGGATGCTAACAACAACCGCATCCGCAGAATAACACCAGCCGGAGTGGTCACCACCATTGCCGGCACCAACACAAGAGGTTTTGTCAACGGCGCTGGGAGCCTTGCGCAGTTTTATTATCCTTGGGGCATTGCCATAGACGCTGCAGCCAACAATCTCTATGTGGCGGATTATTCTAACAGCAGCATCCGCAGAATAGTGCTTGAAAAATAGGCCAAGCCTGAGGCCTTGTTGAGCTGCTCCAACGCCGAGCTTGCTCAAGCAGGAGGCCTTTCAACACGGTGCAGCAAAGCCTGAAAAAGCCCCTGCCTCTTCGAGAGGCGGGGGCTTTGGGTTATGCGCAGCACATGCGAGGCAACTCAGTGGGGTGAAAGGCTGCAAGCCACTTCGGCCCAAAGTTGCAGTATGGCGCCTATGCCTGCGGCGGTGGGGTGCAAACCATCGCGCAGTTGAGAGGTGTTGAGTTCAAAATGACTATATAAATTCGGCCCGGCGGGAAGGGCATATTGCGCTGTCAGCCTGTCAATAACGGCATTGAGGGCTTGGATGCGGCTTGCCGGCAAAGCCGTGGCATAGGGGATGCGGGCGAGGATGGGTTGTTTGCCGTTGTTTATCAGCATATTTAAAATGCCCACGAGGTTTTGCTCAAAGCGCTGCGCGTCGGACTCATTGGTGCCAATGCCTATGGCCCAAAAGTGTATGCCTGGGTTATCGGCAATGGTTTGTGGGAGCCTTGCCAGCAACCCCGTCGAGTTATCCCCACCAATGCCAAAGTTGAGCATGCTTGGAAAACGCGTCGCCCTGCATGCATTTACTCTTTCATTAAAGGTTGGCCCCCCCTGAGCATCCCTCCAAAACGTATCCGCCGTAATGCTGTCACCTATAAAAGCCCATGTATCACAAGCAACACCCGCCTGGCATTGCCCCAAGTCATAAATATCCACCTCATCAATGGCGGAATGTCCACCGTTGATGTGAAGGCGGATCCACCCTATGTTTTGGCCCTCTATTTTATGCGCGCGCGCGGCCCACGGGTTGTTGGCCACATGGGCCACTTCTAGCCAGGTACCATCGCTTCCATTCACAGAGTTGGATGAAACTTGGATTTGATATTGGCTGGGAGCGCCATATTGGGTCTCATTATAGCTATAGTTTGCGCTGCTCATCCATTGAAACAAAAGCTGAGAGGCAGGTTGTGGCAACTTAAATGTTATATAGCTATTCAAAGGCAAAGAGCGGACCCAAACACGACCTCTGTTGTCAAACAACCGGGCATAATCCTCATTGTTAAAACCTGGAATATTTAAAACCGTTGCAGCGAGTCGAACAACCGGCGCAATCAGCATGTTCGGATCCGGCTCAGGGTCCGGGTCTGGGTCCGGGTCTGGGTCCGGGTCCGGGTCTGGGTCCGGGTCCGGGTCTGGGTCCGGGTCTGAGCCACACAAACCATAATAACCTTCTGAGGATTGTTTATAGTTGTATATAAGGTTTCTGAGGTTGCCCCCATCGCTGAGTGGATGGGTTTGGTCTGCGGCCCCTGCGCCAAAGGCCACCAAAACGCCTCCCAGGGAAACAATATCATCCATATGTGTTAGGAAATAATTGGCCCGGTTATCTCTATATCTCTGGTTTTGGTTGGGGAGGCCTGGGTTTCCCACAGGAAGTTGCCACCACACCAAAGGCAAGCCCACAATCTGCTTCAGCTGTGTGGCCCATTGGAAGTGTTGAGAAAAATTCGGCAAAGTCTGGTTGTTCTCATCCCACCAGCGACAGATGGCCACGGGGTTTCCGCCACACTCCTGGGGGCGGTGAATGCGATAATAATCCGCATCCCTGTCCAAAGCCTCAAGAACCAAAAAATCCGCCTCGTCAGCCCCCAAGGCTTTCAAATAATTCCCCACCAGCGTTGCCTGGGCATGGATGTTGAGGTTGCTGTTGCTGTTAATATTCACATCAATACCCGTGGCCCAGGCTGAGGCATGCAACCCCACCCGGGCATGGGGGGCATATATTCTCACCATGTGAATGAGACATTTTGAAAAACCGGCAAAATTATTCTCAAAATTCCCACAATCCGTCGGGTTGGCCGCTTGAACTGTGGCCGGAAGGTTGTGGGGGGACTGTGCATTGCGGTGTTGGGCATAGCCCCACAGGTCAGGCTCCACATGCAAAAGCACCTTGCGCTGCCCTATTTGTTGGAGCATGAAACGAAAGTCGTTGAAATACCTTCTTAAAAAGGAAAGCTCTTGGGCTGAGGTGAGTTGGGATTCTCCATAGGGAGAGGTTTGCGCAAAAGTATAATAGCTGATCATCGGAATCTGCCCGGCACTTTGGGTTTTATTCAAAAAATCCCTTAAATATTGACCGGGTGGCTGCTGATCTGACTGCCAACACCCCCACCAGCTGCAGCCCCCTGCACTGTTTGCGCAAGAGCGGCCTCGGGCCGTACATTGTGAGGCACAAGACGCGCATGGGGTTTCAGAATCAAAAAGAGCATCTGCCAGATATAAATATCTAACCTCTAACAATTGAGGGTTTTGTTGAAAAAAGAGATCATCCGCCATGGCGCCCACCATCACCCTGTCTTTTCCAAAATGCTCTAAAAAACTTTTTTCCAAACAAACTTCAGAAGAAGCAGAAACCATTAATAAAATTTCTTTTTCCCAAGAAGCAGAAACACCCCCCGCACGGGCAATACCCGCTCCCATAAAACAAATTAAATTTATGATAACAAATTTTTTGATCAGAGCCATCTGGACCTCCCAAATCCAAATCTAACATCCAGGGTATGGAGCACTATTTTTTAAGCATCAAAATTATACATTGCTGTTATTTAAGAATCTCATCCATGTGTTTGAGAATTCTTGAAGCGCACGCAATTGAATTTTGTTCATACGGACTTGCCAACGTAGGCACTCTAGTTCTAAAAGTGCTTTAGAAGCTTCTAAACCTTCTGTCAACAAAACACAAGCAACAACCAAAGGCGCTCTGCCAATTCCATGCTGACAATGCACCAATGTGTGACAATGTCGCTTTGTTTGTTCTAAAACCCAAAGCACAATTTGAAGCAGCTCTTCCTGGGTGTGAGCTTTTCTGTCAGAGATAGGAAAGCGGCGAAAATGGAGCTGTGGATAGGTGGATATAAAAGAAGGTTGAGCATGCTCTGCTCTCAAATCAGCAATGGCTCGGATGCCTTGTCTATATAAGGCAGTTAATTGCTTTGGGTTATATGCCCCACCCAGCCACAAAAATGGCCGAATGGGGTTGATGTTGGGTTGGGCTTGCAGTTTCAGCCACATGGCATAGCCGCGCTTTGCCAAAATTTTCCAAAAATAATTGGGTTTTGTCTGCAGCTCAGCGTGCATTTAGGTGGATTTTCCTCGAGGCTTAAACCTTGGGGCCAACAATAAAAATGCCGGAAATATCAACAAAACAATAATTAAATTGATGAAGAGGCCCAAAATGGATAACATTCCCAAAGAGTTCAACCCCGGGTGTTTGGCTAACATTAAAGCAACAAAACCTACAATGCTTGTCATCAACCCGCCAAAAATGGCTTTTCCTGTCTCAAAATAGGCTGTTGAAAATTTCTCTCCCGGCTCATTTAACCGTGAAACAAAATGAACACCTGCATCAACGGTGCAACCAATAATGGTGGGCAAAACCAAAATATTTAAATAATTAAATTTTATTCCAAAAACAGACATGAATGCAATCAAACAAAACACAGAGGCCAAAGAGGGAATAAGGCACAAAAGGGACTCTTTCAGTCCTCCCAAAGAAAGCCACATGGCCAAGGTGACAGCCAAAATGGCTCCAAGCAAGACGAAAGGGCCTTCTTTGGAAACCATGTCTAAAATATCCCCTAAAATTAAGGGCTCGCCGGCAGCTGAAATGTGCTCACCCGAAGGCAACTCCAAACCTCTGACTTCTTTTGAAAAATTCTGTATACCTTTGCCGTCGGAAAAACTAATGGATTGATAGATGAGCACATGTGTTCCGCCCGTTTTTCCAGAAAATTGCTGACGGATGGAGTTGGGCAGCTCTTCCAGCGTGAAGGGTTTTGCATGCAACTGTTTTTGTTCAAACGGCAAAGGGGTGGACACCTCCACATTTTCAAAAAAATCAACCATTTTCTGAAGGATGGCATATTTCTCCGCTTGCTCTTCAGGAAGCAACTCAGAAATGGCTCCAACAAAGTCTATACCTGAATCAGCGCCCTTCGCTTCTTTTCTTTCTTTGAGGGTGCGAACCACAGCTTGTTCATCTTCTGAAGAGTTTGTGAGGACAACCACAGGTGTCTGTGAATATCCTATTATTTTGTTCACTTCTTTATCTAACACAAATGAAGGGAGGTTTTGATCTTCCAATGAAGAAAAGTCATAATCAAAACTTAAATCCTTCAAGAAAAATAAACTTCCCACACACAGCAATATAAAAAAGACACTCCAATAGGGGCTTGATATTTCTAGCCAACGGAAACGCGCTTCTCGGGTTGAATTTTCCACTTGTTTTTCATGCTTCAGCCTTGGCCCCTTCCAGCCTAGCTTTTTTAAAATGCTCAAAAATGCCGGAAGAAAAACCAAATAGGAAATAACCAACAAGAGCATTCCAAAAGCCGCGATGACGCCAAATTCATGAAAAGCCCGAAACTCGCTAAACCCCAAAGAAAGAAATGTGAGTGCGGCAACAAATGCAGCAATTAAAGCAGAGCCACCCGTGTGGCAAAATGTTTCAAAAATAGAATCCTCCCAGTTGCCTCCCTGGTTGTTGAACGAAAAAAACCTCGTCAACAAATGGATTCCATGCTCAATCCCTAAACCCCCCAAAATGGCTCCCAAAAAGCCTGTCAACAAATTCACTTGCCCATAGGTTAAACCAACCAAACCATATATGAAAACAAGCCCTATGCCCAAAGGCGCAAAAACAATGGCAACCGCCCACAAGCTTCGAAAATAATAAACAAGGTAGAGGAGCAAAATCACAGCTGCAATGCCGGATGTCAGCCCAATATCCCTGGCTATTTGGTCTTGTTGGTCTATCTTCTTTTTATGGCTTCCCGTATATGTCACGCGAAAGTCAGCGCCATATTGACTCAAATCCAAAGTGTTAACTGTTTTTTCCACTTCTTCTAAAATGTGCTTTGCAAACCCAAGGTTTGCGCTGAAACCTTTAGGCTTCACTAAAACAGCTATTTTCTTTGCTTCTTTGTCCAAATAATAATCATCCAGACCCTGAGCTGTGTTGAGTTGCTTCGCAAACCTTTCAACGCCTAAGTTTTTGTATTTTTCAAAAATATCTGAAAAATCCAAAGCAGGTTCAATGTCTGAAATGTCTGAAGGTTCTGCCTTTTCAGTCTCGTCAATTTCAATGAGAAAGGGGTTTTCTTTTTTGACTTTTTCTCTTTTGTGGCTTTCTAAACGCCTCAAAATCTCCGTGAGATCTTCCTTTTGAAGATAATAGAGCGCATGCTCCGAAAAGAAACGCGCCGGTCTTTGGTGGTCCACAAAAGAAACATCCGGAAGCTTTTCAAGCAGCGGTACCAAGTCTTCAGAAAATTGAATGAGTTTGTCAGAAGTCGCGCCTTCACCCAAAACCACAACCCACCCCATTCCCCCAAACTCTTTTTCCAATTGCTTTAAGTCCTGAACACTCTGAAAAGAAGGAGGCAACAACTCAACCAAGTTTGCACTTAAACTGAGACGATAGGCAGCAAAACCACCCAAAATACTCAAAACAAGCGCAAGAGACAAAAACAACCAGGGCCTTCTAAAGCTTAGCTTTGCAAGTTTGCCTAATTGCTCATTTAAAAACTTCATCCAACGAGGTGCCGCCAAAACACACTCCTCAGCAAGAGTAGATATATTAAAAATTAAAACAAAAACTTAAATAGCTCAGCTGAGGAAAACTAAACACAACCTGAAGAACACTCCGTCGTGGGTTGCGTCGTGGGTTGACGCGGCACAAAAACATAATTCTTCTGCGTTGGGAGATTCCATGACAAAAATACAAGCAACCGAACCAACCACCATGCAAACAAATAACTCGCATTGGGCAACAACAATATTAAATAAAGACCAAAAGCATTCAACGCCGCACTCATGGCACTGGTAAATATATATCTGTTGAGTTGAGCAACCAGAAAATCCTTGCTCCTGAATACAATCCAGCGGTTGAGGCTGAAATTCACGGCCGCGCCGAAGCAGCAACCCATGGCGGTTGCCCAGACGGGGTTGAAAGCCAATAGCTCCACGGCCCCAAATACGGAGAAAAAATCCACAGCGGTTGCAATGGCTGCCGTCACTGTGCCCCAAATATACCAATGGGGAAAGTTTTTCTTCGACAGAAAAGCGGACTTGGGCGCTAAAGCCAAAAGCAGATCTCTCAACCGTGTAATGGCTGTTATGTTGCTGAAAATAGCTACGAAAATAATTCCAGCAATGGCCAACATGTGTGGAGGCCTGGCCAAGTCAGGGTTATAAATAGCTTCCAATACGGGGGCTAAGGCGACGCCTCCTCCTAAAAACAATACGCGCTCAAGCCGCTGCATGACGCCTCCCCTTAACTCAACGCCCAAACCCTCTCCTTTGGCGCGCACATAAGGCACCAAACTCGTTCCAAGCAAAGCTGCCAAAACAGGAAAAAGCACCCACGTGTCCCGGTAATACCAGGCCAACCCTACCAGAAAAGCCCCGTCAACATATCGGTCTAAAATGCTGTCCAACACAGCCCCCTCCAGGCTGGCTGTCTTTCGCATTCTTGCCAAACGCCCATCCAAAGTATCCAAAATTCCCGCAAACAAAAAAAGCCACCCGCCCAAAGCAAAACGACCCGCCGCAACAGCAACACCACTGCCCATGCCTATCAGCGCGGACAAAGTGGTTATGGCATTGGCCGGCAAGCCCGAGCGCAGCACCAACCAACTCAAAGGGTAAATAACCCAAAAGAAATAGTGTCTCAAAAACATGCCTACCAACACGGAGGCTCCCCGTTTTTCTGTTTCTGAGTCTTTGAGGATGCCGACAAAAAGGCAACGTATGGAAAAAACAACAAGCCCTATAATAAAATATGCCGCAGCTAATACGGCAGGCGCCAGCGCTGTCCATATCCTCGCATCTTGGCTTAAATCTCCGCTAAGCCACGCCATAAATGTCTGCCACATATGGGTTCTCCTCTTCCTCTATGCTTCCTCTTCAAATGCCTCAACACCCAAGGCTTGCCCCCCCTTGGCAACCCCCAAAGGGGAAGGCTTGGGGAGCTTCTTCTCTTCAAAATGCTTCAATGCAACAAGCCCGGGCGCCTCTGCATAAAGGAAGAGACTAACTTCACCCCATACCAACCTAAAACACCTGCAACCACTCCAGCCAAAACATCTAAAATGTAATGATGAGACAGGTATACAGCGCTAAAGCCCACGGAAATGGCAAATAAACCACAAATAAGGCGCCAACTCCATCCCCTTTCCCAAACAGCCAAAGTTGCCAATATGGGGTATGCCATATGCAAAGAAGGCATCGCTCCAAAAACATTGGGAGAGCGCGAATAAAACTGCTCAAAATAGGAAATGCCTAAAAGCAAGTCAAAACGCGCTGCCCCAGCAGCACTCCCCGGAACGGACAATTGGGCGGGGCCTGGGCCATATTCTAAAATGTACCAAGGAGGAGCCAGGGGAAAAACAACATATGTAATAACTCCTATGGTGTTCGTCAGCAAAAATGCCCATGCCAAAAGCTCAGCACGAGGACGGGTTTTCCAAAGCAGGACAATGAATATGGTAAAAAAAGCCGGTAAGTATGCCATATAGCAGAATCCGCAAAACAAATCCAATGCGGCAGAAGAATGCTTTAAGAAAAATTCAGGCCAAATGGTTTGTTTGTCGCCAAGCATGGCTGGAAACCAGCTTTGCTCTAAGCGCCAAAAATCTCCCGTGTGGATGGGGCCACGCAATGCCTCAATAAAATAACGCTGGGTATCAAACAGCATGCCAGAAAGCCACAGCGCAAAAGCGGAGCGCATGAAGTGGCGCCATTTGGCCGGGAGAAAGGCTGTGGCAAACAGCAATGCATCTGCGGCCACATGCTCCCAGCGCAAATCTCCTATGCTCCAGAGACAAACAAAATGGCCAAGCGCAATGGAGGCGATGAAATAGGGGAGCATGGTTAAGGAATGGGCAGATCATCCCCATAATAATCTAACCCCAAATGGGTAATGGGGAGCTCGCCAGCAATGGCCCGCAAGGTGTTTTTGAGCTTTGTTTGCTGAATAAAGAGATCGTTCTCCACGGGCAATCCCTTCTTCGCCATGGGCGTCTTAAAGAAAAAGCTCATCCACTCCTGAATGCCTTTCCACCCCATCCGGTGCGCCAAATTCAACAACAATGCAATATCCAAAACCAGGGGAGCGGCCAAAATGGAGTCCCTGCACAAAAAGTTGACTTTAATCTGCATGGGGTAGCCCAACCACCCAAAAATGTCGATGTTGTCCCATCCCTCCTTCGCATCACCGCGCGGAGGATAATAGTGGATGGAAACTTTATGGTGCACCTCACCATAAAGCTTTGGATAAAGCTCCGGTTGCAAAATGGACTGCAACACCCCCGCCTTCGTCACCTCTTTGGCCTTAAACGCAGCCGGATCATCCAATACTTCGCCATCCCGGTTGCCTAAAATATTCGTGCTGAACCAGCCATTCAACCCCAATAACCTCGCCTTCAACGCAGGGGCAATAACCGTCTTCATCATCGTCTGCCCACTCTTTAAGTCCCTGCCCGCAATGGGCAACCCACGCTCCCGCGCAAGCTCTTGCAAACTCTCTAAGTTGACACTGTTGTTGGGCGTCGCATTCGCCACGGGAATGCCTTCTTGCAGCGCGGCATAGGCATAAAGCAAGGTGGGGTTAATGTCCTCATGGTTGGCATCCAAAGCCTTCTCCAGAGAGGCCAGTGTTAAGAGGTTCTCCGAAGGTGGATGGTAGGTTTCTACACTCATGCAAATAACCATGACGGCATTGTCCGCTTTGAGCTCCTTTTTGAAGTCAGCCATGTCTTGACGCAAAGCTTCAATGCTTTCTCTGTGGTGGCGCGTCTTTTTGATGTGGTTTGCTTCAATGCGGCGCACCATGTCAGGGTTGTGTACGCCAGCCTTGGGCTTTATGTGCGAAAGCTCCGCGCGCACTTTGCCCATGTCCGCCTCGGATAATACTCCAGAGCGCTGCATCACCTCCGCCGCGTTTTCCCCGCGAATGTCCCATGCGCCAAAAACAAGGTTGGACACATCTGCCAGCGGCACCAGCTCCTTTATGCATACGGTGCGCTCATCCGTGCGCTTGCCCAAACGTACAGTCCCCATTTGCGTCACAGAGCCAATGGGTTCGCCTGCTCCTTTTTTGAGCAGCTCAACACCCGCCATAAATGTGGTAGAAACCGCTCCCAACCCAGGCGTCAAAACAGCCAATCGACCTTCCGCAGGCTGCAATTGTTTTTTATTTTCCATACTCATCTTCTTGTCTAAACAGCTAAGGCATCCCCAGAAAACACCGTCAGAAAACACCGTCAGGAAACGCTGGCAGAAAACACCGGCGGAAAACACCGGCGGAAAACACCGGTGGAAAACACCGGCAGAAAACACTGTCCGCGCACCGTCCGCAACCACGCACTGTCTGCAACCACGCTCAGCAACCCCGAGCAACCCCCGCCCGAAAATACTGCCCGAAAACACCGCCAGAAAGCTGGCAGCCGCCACTGGCAGCGGCTTCTCCCGCCTCCGCATCAGCAAGAGGTTAACTACACCCTCCGGAAAAGAAGTCAATCAACCTCAACAAACAAAACGCAAACGCCGAAAACTCACTTGCAATCTGAACTTGAATGTTGCCAAAAACACATATGAGCTTATACCGTTCGCATACCTCTACGCATGGCCGAAACATGGCCGGCGCTCGCGCCCTCTGGAGAGCAACCGGCGTCAAAGAGTCTGACTTTGGAAAACCCATTGTTGCCATCGTCAACTCCTTCTCCCAGTTTGTCCCCGGACATGTGCACCTGAAGGAAGTGGGGGCATGGGTGGCCAAAGAAATTGAAGCCCACGGCGCCATTGCCAGAGAGTTCCATTGCATCGCCATTGACGACGGCATTGCCATGGGGCACAGCGGCATGCTCTATTCGCTGCCCTCGCGCGAGTTAATTGCCGACAGCGTGGAATATGTCGCCAACGCACACTGCGTGGATGCGCTCGTCTGCATCTCCAATTGCGACAAAATTACGCCCGGCATGTTGATGGCGGCCATGCGCCTCAACATTCCCGCTGTTTTTGTCTCCGGGGGCCCCATGGAGGCGGGGAAGTGGAAAAAACAGCGCGTGGACTTAATTGATGCGATGATCCACGCAGGCGACACCCACGTTGACGAGCTGGATATTTTGCAGCTTGAGCAAAGCGCCTGCCCCTCCTGCGGCTCCTGCGCCGGCATGTTTACGGCCAACTCTATGAATTGCCTGGCCGAGGCACTGGGGCTGGCTTTGCCTGGCAACGGCTCCCTGCTGGCCACCCATGCACAGCGCAAGGCCCTCTTCCTCGAGGCGGGCCGCCGCATTGTTGCGCTTGCGCGCCGCGCCTATGAGCAGGACGACCCCCTTGCCCTCCCCCGCGGCATTGCCACCAAAGCCGCCTTTGAAAATGCCATGCGCCTCGATATTGCCATGGGCGGCTCCACCAACACCGTGCTGCACCTTTTGGCCATAGCCCAGGAAGCCGAAGTGGACTTCCACATGGCGGATATTGACAGACTCTCCCGGTGTACACCTCATATTTGCAAGGTGTCCCCCTCCTCCGCTGAATATTATATGGAGGATGTACACCGGGCAGGAGGAGTTATGGCCATTTTGGGAGAGCTGGAGCGCCAGGGGATGATCCATGGACAATGCCCCACCGTCTATGCCCCCACCCTGTTAGAAGCCCTCAATGCCTGGGACATTGCCCGCCCTACGGCTACGGCTGAAGCCAGAGAGCGCTATGCCGCCGCGCCCAGCGGGCTGCTCTTCCCGCCTCCCTTCACCTGTGAGAAACGCTTTGAGCAGCTCGACCTGAACAGGGCCCAAGGGTGCATAAGAGACGTGGCGCACGCCCATTCAAAGGACGGCGGCCTGGCCGTGCTGTTTGGCAACCTGGCCCCCGAGGGCTGCATCGTCAAAACGGCGGGCGTTGACAGCAGCATTCTGTGTTTTGAGGGGCCCGCCCGCGTATTTGAAAGCCAGGAGGCGGCCGTTGAGGCCATTTTGGGCGACAAAATAAAGCCCGGTGAGGTTGTGCTGGTGCGCTATGAGGGCCCCAAGGGCGGGCCGGGCATGCAGGAGATGCTCTATCCAACCAGCTATTTAAAGTCCAAAGGGCTGGGCAAGCAGTGCGCCTTGTTAACCGACGGGCGTTTCTCCGGGGGGACTTCAGGGCTTTCTGTGGGCCACATTTCTCCCGAAGCGGCCGAGGGCGGAAACCTCGCGCTGGTAGAAGAGGGCGACCGCATTCGCCTGGACATTCCAGGGCGCAGCATTGCCTTGTTGGTTTCAGAGGAGCTGTTGAAAAAGCGGCGCCAAGCCATGCTCGCCTCACCCCGCCCCTTTGAGCCGCGTGCACGTATACGCCCTCTGAGTTCCGCCCTCAAAGCTTATGCCGCCCTCACCACCTCCGCCAGCAGAGGAGCCGTGAGGGATGTTCATCAGCTGGAGAAAAAACCATAAAGGCAGCTTTGGTTTTGAAGGGGCCCCTCAAAGCTCCCACGCTTTTATTTCTGTGCATATGTCTTCCGGCAGAGGGGCTTCAAACAGCATGTTGCGCTTTGTCCGGGGGTGCTCAAAGGCTATTTTCCATGCATGCAGGGCCTGACGCTCCATGTGCAGGGCCTTGTTTTTTTGGCTGCCGCCATAGAGTTTGTCTCCAAGCAGAGGAAAGCCCGCTTCGGACATGTGTACACGGATTTGGTGCGTGCGACCGGTTTCCAAACAAAGCTCCACCTGGCAAAGTTTGCTATATTGGCAGAGGACACGGAAGTGTGTCACCGCCTCCCTGCCCTTCTTCACACGGCTTGTAAATTTGAGCCTGTTGTGGGGGCTTCGTCCATGGAGCGTGCGAAAGCTCCCCTCCAGAGGAGGCCGCCCCCAAGCCAAAGCAAAATAGGTTTTTTTTATAACGCGGTTGGCAAAGGCCCTCTGCAAAGCAGCCAGGGTGGACTCATTTTTCGCCACCAACAAAACGCCAGAAGTCTCTTTGTCCAAACGGTGTACAATGCCCAAACGCAGTGCTTCACCCCGTGCTCCAACCACGTCTCCAGCCACATGTCCAGCCATGTCTCCAACCACGTCTCCAGCCACAGGTGGCTCGTTTTGCATATGTTGCAATAAAGCATTGGCCAAAGTCCCCCGGGGGTTTCCTGCGCCGGGGTGCACCACCATTCCGGCGGCTTTGTCCACCACCCACAAGTCCTCATCCTCAAACAAAAGCTTAAAAGGAAGTGCCTCCGGCAAAAGCCCCACGGGAGAAGGAGGAGGAATGCTCAGCTGCACACATTGCCCTGTGCGAAGGCGTTTGGCTGCTGACAACTGTGCGCCGTCCACCGTTATTTGGCCGCCAGCAATCCACCGCTGCAGGCGGGAGCGGCTGAATTGAGGAAAAGCTTTGGCGAGGAATGCATCAAGCCGCCGCCCTTCATCCGCGGCATGTACAACGAGAGGTGGAAGGGAGAGGGAGGCTATGGTTTTCACCACATGTTGGATTTGATGCGCTCCATGGGCTTCACCATGACATCCACAATGGCCCTGTCAAAATAGTTGGTATTTTGATAAATTTCGGCAGAGACGCGGTTTTTATAGTGCTCACGCCCCTCCGTCAGCTCGTCGCGCAAGTGCTCAAACAAGTTGTCTTGCTCAACGCCTTTAATAATTTTCTGCCGGTTATAAGCAACAATGTCTGAAACAACATGGCGCGCGCAACGCATGGCGCGAATTTTCTCTTCATCCGTCATATTCTTATTTTGCACCCAAGTGGAAACAAAGGTCAACTTTTGGCCTGTTGCATTCTGTCTAAATAGCTTTGGGAAACCAACTGCACATCCAAGCCCAACTCTCTGGCAACACTTTTTAAATACCCGCGCAAATAGACAGTTGCAGGCAACCTGTCATATTGCTCGCCTTCAATGTTCTGCAAATGGTGCTGCGCGACACGCGTTACATCGGCCAACTCCCCCAAAGTCATCCCGTGGAAGCAGCGAATTTCCTCCAAAAGAGGGCCTGAATATTCATGCGCCTTGGACACAAACTCCGGCGCTATACGCTGAATGCGCGGCTCCCGTGGTTTAGGCTTCGCGTTGAAGCAAAAACGCGGCCTCAGTTGAAAAGAAGGCACCTCTCTGGTTTCAAGCTGCTCTTGCATTTCCTCACCTTCACCTTCTTCAAGCAACTCTGCTTCGGGCAGTTGGCTTTCATCCACCACCTCTTCATCCATTAACGCTATATATGCCCCTTCCTTGAGCAAATCTGCCTCTAACAAGCCTGTATCAAACGGAGGGGGAAAGTTTTTAAATGAAGAAAAAGGCTCAGCTTGGCCACCCTCTATGTTGGGCTTCAACAGGGGTGAGCGCCTTAATTCTTTAGAGGGAAACCCTTCCAGCGGCAACTTCAACACCCAAGAGGACACCTCTTCCTTCTTGGGTTTTTTGGGCGGTGGACTGTCAACAAAAACAATATCATAACCTGGCAGCGTTATATTCATGTCATTATGAAGAATAAGCCTGGTTTTCGTATTTTGCATTTTTTTTGCCCAACAAAATATGAAAAAAAAAGCCTCTTTCCCAGCGTCTTATCTAACATATGGTTTGTTTTCGTGTTTTTTCTTTAGCTCTCTTCACAAGGGTTGGGCTTCCACATGTTTGTCTTTGAAAGCTCCCTCGGGGCGAGTGGGGTATATTTCCAACAACTTTGCGGAGATATCGCTATCAAGCACGCGAAGGTTGGGATAGAGCCATTGATAGATGACAAAACTTGACAAAACGCGTTTGATATAATTTCGGGTTTCGTCGATGGGAACATCTTCTATCCACTCTTCGAGAAACGCATTTTCAGATCGGCCTTGCCAACGCACAACGGCGCCAGGGCCTGCGTTGTATGCGGCAATTGCATAGGCGGGCTCCTGCTCAAAGCGCTCCAACAAGCCTGCCAAATAGGCTGCGCCCAGCTTGAGGTTGAGCTCTGGCTGCATGAGGCTTTGCAGGGAGGGGCGCTTCATATTTAATTTTCGAGCGACCTCATGAGCGGTGGCAGGCATCAACTGCAAAAGCCCTCTGGCGCCGGCCCAGGACAAGGCTTGGGGGTTGCAGGCACTCTCTTCGCGCATGACGGCTTGAATTAAATGGGGGTTGGGCAAGCCTGCATTTTTGGTTGCGCGTTCCACCTCTTCTCTAAAGGCCAGAGGGAAGGCGAGTGCCCAATAGCGGCGTTTCAGCCGTGCGTGGGGAAGAAAGCCTTGGAGCCACAGGGGCCGCAACACAGAAAACGCGGCATTCTCCGCCTGGGCTTGGAGCAGCAGCTCTGCCATTAACAAAAGTCCATCCTCATCCAATTCAGCCCTTGCAATGGAAAGCAACTCAGGGGCAACTTCGGACCACAAGCCCATTTTCCAAAACTCCAGGGCGGATGCCCAAGCGGGAAATTTCTGCAAAGTTTTTTGAGAAAAAACATATTCAGCCAAGGGCTCCTTCGGGTAGTGGCTTTCTGCCAACCCTTGCCTCTCGCGCGCACGCTCTGCATAAAAGGACAAAGGGCCTTCTTGGAGCAATTGCGTCCACGCGGGTTTTCCCAGCTCGTCTTTGCCCATTTCCACAGCCAACTGCCCTTTCCAAAACAGCGCCCGCCATAACTCTTCAGCACTGTTTTTTTCTCGGGCTGCTTCCTCCAACACCTCAACAGCCTCCCAGGCTGCTTGGGGGTTGCCTTGCTTTCGCAAATACCAGAAGCGAAGAAACAAAGCCTCCATGGCCATGTCTCCATCGGAATGGTTTTGAATAATATACTCCAAAGCCTGCATGGCCTTCTCCACACTCCCCTGACGCACCCACAAGCGCGCTTGGGAGATGAGCAGGTCGTCCGCCAGGGTTGAGCTTCCAAACCGCTCGACAAAACGCTCCACTGTGTCGGCAACATTTTCTGTATCCACAATGGACTGGGAATAAATAAGGTTAAAGCTCCCCAGGTGTTGCAGCTCCATGTCCTCACACTGCTCCAGCAATGTATGGAATACCTCTATGGCTGCCTTGTGTTTGCGCATTTTCCTCAGCGCACGCCCTTGGACAAAAGCGGCCCGGCAAGCCAAAGGCTTAGGGAGTTTGAGCTCTGCCTTATGCCTCTCAAGGAGGCGATAGGCCTCCTCATTGCGGTGAAGGCGGAGCAGGGTTTCTGCTCTCGCCACACGTATTTCCAAAGGCAAACGCTTTGCATTGAGGCCAGCGTTGGCCCTAAAAGCAAGGGCGTGCAGAGGGTGCTCGCTCCACAATTGCAAGGAGGCTTTTTGAGAGAGCGCTTTGTTTTTGCTGGCCTCCGCTATGTGGCGAAGTTGCCAAAGCGCCTCCGCCCCCAAATCCCTCCCATAGAGGCCGGCAGGTTTTTCAGCCAGAGGCTCCAGTGTTTGGATGGCCTGCTGAAACAAGCCTTGCTGAGCATAAACTTTGGCCAACAAAAACTGTGCATCCGCATAAAGCCGGAAGGAGTCCTCCACTTGAGAGAGGGCCAAGGCGGCCTCCTCCCACCGCTTGAGGCGTACCGCAGCCAGCCCTGCACGGTACCAAGCATGTGAAGCCATTTCCGGATAATGGGCGGCCAGCGCTGAAAACAATGCCCACGCTTCCGCATACTCCCCTCGGGCAAGGGCCTTAAGCCCCTGCACATAGCGAAAAGCCAATACATTTTTGCTTCCCGGGCCCAAGGCCAAAGTGGGAGGCTCCCCCAACTCCCAATGTTTGGGGTTTTGTTGTGTGGAGGCGGTCGCCATTATCTGCTCTGCAAAGGGATAAAGCACAAAATCCGCCTCATTCCAGCAAGCATGCGTACAACGGGGTGGGGGAGAGGCAGGCGCAGCTTGCAGCTTTATGGCCTCTGGTGGAGAGGAAGGCAACAATGCAACCTCATGCGCTTTGTTGTTGGCGGTGCTGCAATGGGCAATGCATAGGAAAACACCCAAAACTCCAACCACATACAAAAAAGAGAATGTCAGCTTTTGTCCCATTATCATCCCATTCCAAACAAATTTCTCGTCGGCTACGCTTGGGGTATTTCCATGCTTTTGCTGCAAAACCCTCATAGGCACATACTACAACTTTAGGCCAAAGTGGCTTGCGGCCTTTCACCCCACGGAGTTGCCTCGCATGTGCTGTGCATAAAATAATACGGTTTCAACCTCAACATTGCCTCGGGCGACGAGAAATTTGCCGCGGGCGACGTGAAATTTCCCATTTTTGAGCTTAAAATGAGGCCCATTCAGCTCAAATGGGGGGAAGTTTTTGAAGAAAATATAATTATTTATGTCAATTTTGGGCCCATGTTGCAGAAATTGAGCACTTTTCACCACAAAAAAGGTTTATTTGAAAAACTGCATGTGCTTGAGCAGGTATTTTATGCGTTTCCAGAGTGCGGAGTGGCGCTTTCTGGCCATGTCTATTTTATGGCCTCCCAACGCTTTGAGGACGCAGAGGCGTATACGCTTTTTTATTGCTCTGGCACACGCGTGGATGGTGTCCAAATCTGCAACCGTGGCCTCAAAATGCTGGCGTTTGTTTTCCGGCAGGCGCTCAAGTTTTTTGAGCCAATGCAATAAAGTTAAAGTGAGAATTTCAATGACGAGAATACAGTCAACAAGGTCATAAATGCCGCGGATTTCAAGCTCAAATTTCTGCCCCCCGCCTTCTTTGGGCTCCTTTTTGGTTAGCTTTTCTTCAAGCATGGTACCCCCAGTTGCTGCTGTTATGCTGCCCGCTTTCCCCACTATGAGGAAAGCGGCCCAAACAGGCAACAAACCGGACAGTTAGTAAACCGGCGGGCCTTACGGCCCCCCATCTGGGCCGCCAAGCCTTGGCGACTCAAGAAGGGGAAGCTACAGGGCAGGCCTGCAGCTTCCTTACTACTAACTGTACGGGTTGTTGGCCCGCCCGCAGGTATTTTTGCGGCTGGCACGCCCTAATTTCTTGCGTGCGTGGAGGCAGTTAATGCTGAATTTTCAGAGGTGTCAAGCTTTTTAAAGGGGGGGCTTTGCCCTGCCGGGCGGGGTTGTTTTTCAGAGGGGGCCTGCGGCCCGGCTCTTTTCAAAGAAAAAAGTTTTTTGTGGGGGGGGTTTTTATTTTTCCCTCCGGGGGGGGGGGGTCGCCTTCGGCGAATGGTTTTTTTGCCCTCCCGGGCAGGGTTTTTCGCCTCCCGGCGAGTCACTTTTTTTGTCTGGACAAAAAAAGTAACCAAAAAAACCCACTCTCCGAGGGCCCTGCGGGGCTCATCGTCGGTTGCTTCCTAGCTTCTTCCTTGCAATACCCAGCTCTCTTTCCTCTTCGGCGGCGGCGAATATTAGTGTCTAGAAACACCTCCGCAAACACCCGTTACATTGCCCTAAGCTGCAATTCGCCGCCTCAAAAAGAGGTGTCCGGAGTCCTTCCGTGAGCCCCCAAAATTGCGTTGA
>Ga0099364_10000642_pt1 | contig 59796 bp, 51 predicted proteins | sample TergutTh196P3_FD_73070 | JGI IMG/M metagenome (GOLD analysis project Ga0099364, IMG submission 73070) | Microcerotermes parvus P3 segment gut microbial communities from Pointe-Noire, Republic of the Congo - Th196 P3 | ecosystem: Host-associated > Arthropoda: Insects > Digestive system > Gut ... | reverse complement strand
GGGGGGTGGGGGGGGGGGAAGGAAGGGGAGGGGGGGGGGGGGGGGGTATGAATGGATTTTATTATTTATGGGAAACCTCTAAAAATAGATTCTTTGCGTTCTTTGCACAATCTTTGCGCCCCTTGCGGTTAAAATAGTTCGGATTTAACCGCAAAGTACGCAATGGGTTGCGCAAGGGACGCAAAGTACAGTTGAGTGTGTTTCGGCATAAGCCAAAATGAAAAAATTGATTTTTAGAGGTTCCCTTAATGAGGATAGTCATCGTCATCATCGAACTGACGCATATCTATTCCAAAAAATCCAAATTTGTATCCGGCTTCTTTGAGTATCGTACTTGCTCGCCAGTACACGCCAAAGTATGAGGCAAAACAAAGGAATGGAAGAGGTAAAGTGATTGCAAAAAGAACAATTTCCCAGTTCGCATAATGAATCAATTTTGCCAACCTGACCATGCAAACAATGGAAAAACTAATCACTCCCAGTATGATTCCCAGCCCCACAAGAGCGAGTAACATACTTCCTGAAACTTCAATAAAAATTCTTGCTATGATGTTCCCGAATATGAACAGTAAAATTGACCAAGTGGACAATCGGAGTACCGTAGCAATTTGCCTATAATCATAATCATCGTACTCGGATTCCGAGCCTTCCTCTGTATCTACCATCGAAACATTAGAAGGCATTGGTACGGAAACGGGAGCAGCAAAGGGACTAGGAGCCTGTGGTGTAGGAAATAGCCCCTTGATTTGCCCTGCTTTCCCCTTGTGTCCGCTATCCGTTTCTAGCAATGTATCGGGCGTAATGATACCCCGTGCGACCAGTTCTTTCAGTTGTGAAGGACTGATGGCACCTTGCTTTTGTCCGTTTGCGCCTGTGTAATAAAAGTTCGGCATTGGATTTTAGTGAATTGTAGGGAACGTTAACCGATAGACGAAAAGAGTACGCTACCAACCAATCCAAGCCCCCCACCCAAACGGCAGGTACACAAAGAAAGGGCATCGACAATCACGTTGTCTAGCCCGGTATCACTCCAAGAGACCGTCAATACCTAACATGATCCAATGCCCCCATAACAGGGACGTCGATCAAATGGTATTGAAACGGCATCAAAAGCCTCATAGATAGCACGGCAAAACACCATGCTACCCTGAAAACTTCTTGTCATAAAATAAATCGTTTGGAGTGATTTTGGCTAGACAAAGACCTTTTCGTCAACTAATTGTTTTCGATATTCGGTTACTCGATAAATTTCTCCGAGGTTTTGGAATAAGGCAGGGAACACAAGCCCCCAAGCCATTGACCGGTATTGTACCTTATCCCTCTCCCCAGAGCAAGATACCCCGTTCCGACATCGAAACACTGGGGTGCATCAAAGTTCAGTTGCTCATTTGGGTAATATAGGGCGAGACACTTTTTTCAGAGGCATGATTTTCTGGTGCGGACACACAGACGCACAAATGGTGCAACTCCTCTCTATTGACAGCGTTTTGATGTGGATTTATTGGGCTACAAACGCCCTGCTACTACACCGTGTCTTAAATGATAGAGATGATGTTTCGCACAAAGGCACGAAGGACACAAAGGAATTGACGGCAGTTGTGACTCCTTGGTGAACTTTGTGCCTTTGTGCGAGGAAAAATTGGAAAACAAATAAGCAATGCCATTTTTCTAACACAACAACCTTGTACGCTGTAAATACCCGTCATGTCTCATTTTGTGAATGTGCTGTCATCGGCACAAACACGTTTCGATTTAAGGTACTCCCTGCATTGAGACAAAAAATCTTGATAGCCGGTACTCTGATAGTCGGGATACGTCCACGGCAGCGGCTTCCATTGTTTTTGTGTGTACATTAATGTCGTTTCCGCAAAAATGCCTTCGGATAAATAAATCCGGTGAGCGTGGTCTTTCGTCGAAGCCAATATCAGTTTACCCAGGTCGATATAACCTGGGTCAATGTTCAACGGACGCTCCGCCGCATTTGCCGTTACGGTCTTAAATTCGGCTTCCCAATCATTGGTTAAACACTTTATCTGCGGCAACATATCGGGCGTAATCAGTTTTTCAAACGCCCAAAGCCGCTTCGGCAACGCCGTACCCATTGTTGCGGCATAATAATCGGTAAAAGTTTCAAAAGGAAACGCCCCGCTCTCCAATGCCAATGCGCCCCACTCCGCTTCGGCACGTTTCCGCACCCAATCAAAAGCAGACTCGTCAGGGGTGAAAACCGCCATGAACAACAGTACCGGTTTTGGCAAACGAATAGAACCCATAAAATATCTAAATGCCGGGATTGTTTGGATTTTTCTCTGCGAACTTTGCGGTTAGAAAAGAGGGCTTAACCACAAGGGTTACAAAGGTTACAAAGAAAAACGGACAACTTGTCCCACGTGCAGTGTACCATAAACGGGAAGGAACTGGACACTTGCCTTTGTGTTCTTTCTTTGCAAGAACTTTGCGTCCCTTGCGGTTAAAACTTTTTTTTACCGCAAAGTTCGCAAAGGCATGCGCAAGGGACGCAAGGAAAAACGTCCAATTTACACCCGTTGACGGCATCGCATTACGGCATAAGCAACAAGCAGAGCCGCACTAACTCCTCGGCAAACCGGCGTTTAGTGCCGGTGAATGTCAGCCGCTGTGTGCCGGTTGAATCGAAGAGTTGAAACACTGTTTCGTCGTTGCCGATGGCATCGGGTGTATTCAGAACAACATAGTCGCAGCATTTTTTTTTCAGTTTTTCCAATGCTCTCGCTTCGCCGTCTTGCGTTTCCAGCGCAAAGGAGACGCTCCATTGGTCGGGACGTTTGACGGCTCCCAAGGCAGCAAGGATGTCCGGTGTTTCGGTGCATTGGAATGTGATCTCCCCTTCTTTGGGTTTGGAAATTTTCTGCTCCGAAAAAGCCACCGGTCGAAAATCACACGGTGCCGCCGCTCCAATCACTCCGGCGCAGTGCGGAAAAAGTTCCAGACAACATTGCAGCATCTGCTCCGTTGTTTCCACCCAGCGGATTTCTGCTTCCGCCGGATAGGCAGCCGCCACGGGACCGCTGACAATCACCGGCAGACAGCCCTGCTGTAAAACCGCCTCTGCCAGCGCGGTGCCCATCCGCCCGCTCGAACCATTGGTGAGATAACGCACCGGATCGAGATATTCCCGCGTCGGTCCTGATGTGATTAAAACCTTTTTCATAGTAGTACACAGTTTCTCAAATATACTGCAACACGGCATCATTGTCCGTTTTTCCGTCCCCTCTCCCAAGGGGCATCAGTATCTACACATGTTTTTTTGTGCTTTAAATACAGTGGTATCGTGGTAGGCAGCCGACCACCGGGCGGCTGCCTGCGGTACTCCGCACTTGGCAGCGTGAAACGCTTGTTTTGCCGAACTCGCCCCCTAGTCGGCTATCGCCGACGTTGCCGCCCGGCGGTCGGCAACCTACCTGCACGGGATAGTTGTGTAGATACTATTGCCCAAGGGGAGAGGGGACAGTGTTTTGGCAATCCAAAAACGTTCAATTTATATGTGCAGTATAGCATAGATAGATTATCTATACCCTAATTTAAGCCTCGCACAAAGGCACAAAGTTCACAAAGAGTCGCAACCGCCGTGAATCCCTTTGTGTCCTTCGTGCCTTTGTGCGAAACATCATCTCTATCATTTACAGCCCTGGCGGTAAAAAAGTTCACAGAGCCAGTGGCGTAAGCCAAGGACACCCCTAACTGACGTTACGGGCTCAGTGAAATTTTTTCCTGCCAACCCTGTAAGACACGGTATAGTAGGAATATACCATGAACGGACACGAGGAGTTGCCGCAACGTCCCATTTCATGCCGCTTGCTGTACCGATTAACCCAACTGCCACCATGCCAAACGGAGAAGATCACGCCATCGGTTGCCGAAGAGCACTGCCGCCGGTTCGTAGCCGCAGTGCATCATACAATCCTGACAACGCGGGTCATGACCCGGTCCGATTTTTGTCCAGTCCGTTTGCTGTATAAAATCCTGAAACGCTGCTTCGTGTTTGTCCGTGACCAAGTAACAGGGACTCTTCCAGCCGCGTACATTTCGCGTCGGATTTGCCCATGCCGCACAGGGGAATTGCCGCTCTCCGCATAAAAAGTCGAGATAAAGCGGCGTTGCCGTTAGACGAAAACGTTTCATCTCATGCCGGATGTCTTTGAATAATTCGTGTATCTCCGTCCGGTTCAGAAAGAAACGTTCATTTTCTACGGCATCGTAACCATAGCCCGGCGCGATCATCATGCCGTCTATTTTTATCGCGTGGAGTTGTTCGGCAAGGGCAACGAGATCGCGGACGGTTCCTGTTTTGTAAAGCGTTGTATTGGTATAAGCATAAAAGCCCGCTCGCTTTGCGGCGGCGATCCCTGCCAGGGCTTTGTCAAACGTTCCGGGCTGTTCGGTAATGGCATCGTGGACTTCGCGGGTGCCGTCGAGATGGACATTCCAGTACAACCGGCTTTTCGTCCGCCTGTTTTTCTTTGCCAGTTGGACAAAATTGCCGAGTTTTTCTTCGAGAAGGACTCCATTGGTGCAAAGATAAATGTGTTTTCCCTGTCGAAGAATTCGGTCGGTCAATTCAATAATTTCACCATAGAGCAGCGGTTCGCCGCCGCAAATACTGACAATAGGGGCGTTACATTCCGTTACGGCATGGAGACATTCCTCCACCGAGAGCCGCTGTCCGAGCGTACCGGCATATTCCCGGATGCGCCCGCAGCCGCTGCATTTGAGGTTGCAGGCGTGGAGCGGTTCGAGCATGAGAACGAGCGGAAATTTTTGCTTGCCGCTCCATTTCTGCTGCAACATGTATGTTGCCGTACGCATGGACAACGAAAGGGGAAAACGCATGGGAAAAAGAGAAGGGACAAAACAGGAGTCTCACCATTCTACACCCTGCAATGTTTATAAACAACCATTTTTGCCTTTGCGACCCTTGCCGTTAAAATTTTAACTGCAAAGACGCAAGGAAGTGCAAGGGTTGCAAAGTACCATTTACAGTATATTTCATTACTTCACTCACCGGTTCCTCCCCGTTTGGCTAAGGTTAACAGAATCGGTCTCACTGGAATTCAGCACATTCAGTTTTTCAATATCAATCATCACGGAAGAATTTTTCTCGTACACTACATTGTAAGGGGAGCGTCCGCTATGGTCAATCAGAAGCCGGGCAAGGTATTCGCCGAAAAAGGAAAAAATGACAAACAGCACGAAAAATTGGGCGGACATGAATAGTATCATCGTTGTCCAGCCTTCAATGACATGATGCTTAAAGAAGTGGACGGCAACGCTGTATAAGCCGAATAAAAATGCCATGAAACTGGCGCACAGTCCCATAAAGTTCGCCACGCGGAGCGGAAGGATTGAGTTGAAGACCAAGAGACTGATGCCGCGTGAAGCCGCATGGCGGATGGAGACCTGTTTTTTCAGCGAATGAGGGAGGGAGTAGTCCCGGTTTTCTATCCGAAAGCCGCTTTGCGAAATCTGTATGAGAAAGTGGTGATGGAAGCGTGAATGGGTCATCACGGCATTTGCCGCACGGCGGCTGACCGCTCTCAATCCCGTGTCGCTTTTGGGCAGATTGTATTGGATCAGTTTTTTTGCGAAAAATAAAAAGCAATTTCTGGCGACACGATACCAAACCGGTCGCTTCACTTCGGAGCAGCCGATGACGACATCGATCCCGGCAAAGCACCGATCCACAACCGAGTCCATCGCCTCAAGAGTCATGTTGTCCACTGTGCCGATCACCACAATATCACCGATAGCGTTTTCCATACCGGCAGCCATCGCAAGTTCGGAGGAGTAGGTTTCCGACAAACGCAGATACCGAATTCTCTCGATGTTTTGGAGTACCGCCATGATGCCGTCCGCAAATGTGTCTCCGTAACTGTAATCAATCAGGAGGATTTCATGCTCCGAGTAGTTCGATTTTAAGTGTTCGGAAAACCGGGAGAGCACTTCGACCGGAATCGGCTGTTCGGTGGTGAGGACGAGTGATAAAAATGTATTTTTCATTTTTTTTATTGTTGTACGGCAACGGCATAACGTTGTCCTTTGTGTCCTTTGCGTTTGTTCTTTTTTAACCGCAAAGACGCAAAGGCTGCGCAAAGGGCGCAGAGGACAATTGTTATTCCCAGCCATTTTGTTTTTTGATGGCATCGACCACATCATACACATTGTCGATTTTGCCTCCCATAATGCAATGGTATCCCTTCAAGCAGTAATTCGGCTTGAACAGAATCGGGCGGCTGTCATCCGCTTCACTTGACGGGAGAACCGTTTTTGTTTCCCAAAGTGAACCTTTGTATTGGCAGTTTTCCGCAATGGGAAAATACCGGGCAGTATCCCTTTTCATGCTCTCAAATCGGCTCTTTTTCTCATCATACTGATTGACGAGATAGGCACTTCGATAGTCCCCGGCTTTTCTGTCGTGCCATTCGTAATGAGGGGTATATCGAACGTGACTCAATGTGTGGAGTTTCTGAGCAGGAAAGGGCATCATCGAAAAGAAGGGTCCGCACATCACCGTGATGCCCAGGTGTTGGATTTCTTCGGGGACTTCGACCAGTGCCATTTCCGTCATCTCATGTTTCAGGGGAATCAGGTCAATTCCCGAATGGGTGTTGACGAAATTCAAATGAGAATAGGTGCAATTATACACCTCATGGGCGGCAATGTTCCAAGCGGCACCATCCTTGACCGTCTCCATGCTGAATCTCTTCGCAAGGGTCTGGTGCCGGGAATGGCACCAATCGCCCTTTTCCCCATTCTCTAACGGAACCCCTCCCTTTTCTAACTGAACACGGTCTGCTGATTCTATTCGTGTTACCTGACAGTGAGTTACAACTTCCCCGCCGGACTGGAGAAATCTTTGAAGGATCGCCTCCCGCAACTTCACAGCATCGAACGCATATTCCCGTGTGGTGAAGACCGCCTCGATCAGTTGAGGAGAGAACAAGGCGGTAATTTTCGGCGGTGCCGGTTCGCACGGTGCGTTTATGCGTTTGCAAAAAAACTCGAATTGCCGGGCGTTGATCTTTCCCAGAATTTTACCGACGGCATAGTATTTGTTGAAATCGCTGCAAATGCACTCCGGGAACTCCTTGACGAAACGCGGGAAGGAGACGCAAGAGCGCATCGCCGTTAAAAGACTGCGCGGATAATGGTAGCCGCTATGAACCCGTGCCTGATTGTTATAACTTGCCCGTGTCATACATTCGTCGGCACTTTCGCAAACGAGGACTTTTTGCTTGCGTGAAGCCAGAAAATCACCGATATAGAGTCCGAAAAAACCGCCGCCGATGATAACGGAGTCATACGATTCCGATTTAGGCTGCTCTGATTTAGGCTGCATGAATCTCCTCCTTAATCTTTTGGACGGCTGCCTCCAATTTTTCCAGTTCCGGCTCTTCACGCCGCATTTCGAGGGAGACCCAATGGGCATAGCGGATTTTCTTGAGAACGGCAAAGGCGGCTCGGTGGTCGGTTTGCCCCGCAGCAACGTTCACTAAATGCGGTTCGCTGATATGATAATGTACAAAATCACCCGCATTGTACAATGCCGTTGTCAACTCTTCCCCATTGACGGCTGCCGCACCGGAGTCAATATGCAGTTTGACTCCCGGTGAATCGGTTTGCAAAACCAATTCCCGTGCATCCGCAATGTTGTTGATAAAATCACAATGGTATTCCGCCGGATTCGGTTCAATCCCCAAAACCGCCCCATGCTCGGAGCAAATCTTCCCTGCTTCGCGGAAAAAAATCGACGCTTTTTCCATCGCCTCTTGCCCGCCAAGTGCTCCGCGGCGACGGTTTTTGGGTGCCCCGAAAACGAGAACTTTTGCGTGCAAACCTTCCGCAATCTCTGCCACCAACCGAAGGTGCTCAAAAAAGGCTGGATGCGTGGCTTCCTCGAAGACCTGCAAATTGTCCTTACCAAACAGAAGAGCCTGCATTGCCGGAACCTGAAAACCAAGATCACTCAATTCCTTTCGATACTCTTTTGCGGCATCCCCGCTCGCCCCGATCCAGTCTGCCCATATCTTCGAGGGCGCAACCTCAATTCCCGCAACCCCATGCTTTCTCAAAACCGAGAAAACAGCGGGGGAGTTGTGTTGCTCCCAAGCGATATTTGAAACAGATAAACGAAACATCAGCGAAATTTTTCTTTGCGGACTTTGCGTACCCAGTACATTCCGCCTTAAATGGCATTGATTATTTTTTTTCCAATTTTTCCTCGCACAAAGGCACAAAGTTCACAAAGGAGTCTAAACTGCCGTAAATTCCTTTGTGCCCTTCGTGCCTTTGTGCGAAACATCATCTATGTCATTTAAGACACGGTGTACCTAGCGGTTAAAAATAAATTTCTCCATTTGTGCGAAAACCTCTTCTCTGGAATAACAATAACACCCGGTTTTCCCCCAGAGATTGGCATACTTCGTCCACAAATTATAATGCACTTCAGGTGTTGCCTGCGTTCCGACAATTTTTCCGGGGAAAAAACGTTCAATCACCTCCGAGGTGAAAACCGGTTCCGTAAACAAATTGATAATGGGGATTTCGGTTCTCTCAATTTTGTCCAGATCATCCGACAGGTTCTCCAAGCCATAGTATTGAAACGAAGAGCCGGGAGCAATCAACTCCAAACAGTGGTCGTTCATCAAATCGAAAATCACATTCTTTTTTAATCCTGCACCAAACAACCCCGGCAGGCGGACGATCTGACAACGCGAAAAGTGTGTGCGGCAAAAGTCCTCGAACTTCAAGCGGTGCGTTCCGTAAGCGTGATGGGGCACGCCATGATTATCGAAGGTCTCATCCAGTTCTTGCGTCTTTGCATAAACATCAATCGTGGAAATCAAAACAAACTGGTCTGCCGTTACGGTTTTCAAGACATCAATCAGCGCGGCTATCTTTTCCCAATCTCCTTCGGGGTCTTTATTCGCAAGCCATTTGACCGCAGACACGCCGGCACAGACCAACCGCCGAAAATGCTGCCCCTGCATCTCCGCAACATTGACGCTATTATAGAGTGCGCTGTATTGGCGTTGCCGCCGTAAATTCCCGCCGACGAACCCTGTATATCCGATTAAACCATTCATAGAGACTCCAAAACCAATCCGCCCGGTATGGCGGAGCAGTGCCTGCGTATTGTACCGCCGGCGGAGGTGTTTGGCAAGTGTGAACATGTCCTTTGTGCGAAACATAATCTAATGGGAACCCTCTAAAAATACAATCTTTGTCCTTTGCACGATCTTTGCGCCCCTTGCGGTTAAAAGAGTTTGGATTTAACCGCGAAGGACGCAAAGGAAAACGACTGAATTCCTGTCCGTTATACGGTATATTTCCGGGAAAAATCGGCTTAGAGGCTGTTTGGAAATTAAGTGCTTGAAAACAAGGCTGGCGACGATTGCCGTTTTTCGGGTTTTGTGAAAACGCCTATGTTTTTTGGGAAACGGCATTTGTCTAATGACGAAAAACCCTTGTTTTTCAGCGTCTAATTGTTAAACAGCCTCTTACACGGGTCTTCGGCACTGCCGGAAAGAACGCCGTGGTGTAAAACGGCGGAATTTTTTGCCCAAATTCCCTGAATTTCCCGGTGAAACCTATTGACAAAAAAAAAAATAATGGCAAGATACTAGGAATCTAGGGGCGGAAAAGGTTTTTGCTTTTTTCGTCCAAAGAAAACCACTGTGTGCGGACGGTGTTTTGGGCAGCCAAGGTGGCTCCCTGCCGGAACGCATTTAATTGTAGATTCGTTGAAGCGAATCCAAGTTACCAGGAGATTTTTTTATGGCAGACAAAAAACCACTGACCAAAACCCAAATCGTTGCCGAAGTTGCCGAGACCACCGAACTGTCCAAAAAGGATGTTGCCGCTGTCGTCGAAGCCCTGTCCGAACTCATTAAAAAGAGTCTCGGTAAAAAGGGAGCCGGCTCGTTCACACTGCCGGGCATTCTCAAAGTCTATAAGCAACGCGTTAAGGCGAAGCCGGAACAAAAGGGTGTTAAGAACCCGCTTACCGGTGTGATTTATGACCGTCCCGCCAAGCCGGCGCATGACCGTGTCAAAGTGAAGCCGCTCAAGGCACTCAAAGATGTCGTCTAAATTGTTCTACGGCACCACCGGTATTCATCGAGAGTATCTACACAAAATTTCGCCTTGCAGGGCGAAAAAAGTTGTGCAGATACTCTCGGCTTCAGTCTGGAGCATCGTATTCTAAACAGCATAGGGGAAACCTCTAAAAATCGATTTTTGCATTTTGGCTTATGCCGAAACGTACCAAATCTATGCTTCGCGCACCTTGCGTAACCGTTTGCGCTCTTTGCGGTTAAATCCGAACTATTTTAACCGCAAGGGGTGCAAAGCCCTGTTAACCATTTAAGACGCAAAGGACGCAAAGAATCTATTTTTGGAGGTTCCCACTAGTGGTGCTTTCGGCTTGGTGCTGCATTTATTAGAACCCTTGATTTTCAGCAAAACAGGCGGATTATTCGTGCAATATCAAGCCGGAAACACCACTAGGGAGTCATTGAGCCGGCGTTCCTTCGGTGCGGAAACACCTATTGCTGTGCATTTGCCCTTGACTCTTTCCGGCAAAATTGGCACAATTCGGCAATGGGCAGGGTCTTTTGTGTGGCTAATCAAAAAGGCGGAGTCGGTAAAACGACGACGGCGGTATCGCTTGCCGATGGGTTTGCAAAATCGTCGGCGAAGACGCTCCTGATTGACTTCGATCCGCAGAGAAATGCCACAAGCGGACTCGATCTCAAACCGCTCGAAACATCCCCCTTCCTCTCGGCAGTGGGAACGGCACCGCCGCTGGCGGACATGATCGTGCCGACGCAAACACCCCATCTTGATGTCCTGCCCGGCAGCCGGGACACTGCCCAGGTGGAAGCACTTCTCCGCACCAAACAGGACGAGGCGGCACAGATGCTGGAACAATTACAGCAAACGATCCGTAACTATGATTATGTGCTTTTCGATTGCCCGCCGTCACTGGGGCATTTAACACAATTGGCACTCTTTGCCTCGACCGATATTCTGATACCCGTCCAGTGTGAGTATTTTGCGATGGAAGGATTGGTGCAGATGATTGAAGTTTTCGGGACGGTGATGGAGCAAAAACCGGAATTAAAGTTCGGCGGTTTTTTATTGACCATGCATGATATTTCTCTGGAATTTACGCATGCCGTCGAGGCAAACGTCCGGGATTTTTGCGGCGAGGTCGTTTTCCAGACGGTGATCCCGCGTGATGCGACCATCAGTGAAGCACAAAGTCATGGCAAATCGATCATAGACTATGCTCCCCGTTCCCGCGGTGCCAGAGCGTACGTGGAACTGTGCCGGGAAATTTTTGATTAGTACATCGTAAACGGCATGAAATTGCCCCTTGCGCTTCTTTGCGTCTTTGCTATCACTTCCGCGCTTGCCTTTTTTCCGTTCCTGTGTTATACTGTATCGCAAGTGGAGAGAAATTGGACGTTTTTCCTTGCGTTCTTTGCGAACTTTGCGGTTAAAAAAAGAGAATTTAACCGCAAGGTTTGCAAAGTTCCCGCAAAGGGCGCAAAGAAAACATCCGATTTATATGCGTGGCAAAGTATAGCCGAGTATAGCCCCCCAAATACTGAGGACGCAGACGCTTATGGCACAATTTCATTTTCATTTACAGCCCAAAAAACAGCCGCTTCTCACAGCAATTTTGGCTTCCTGTATCGGCGGTGCCTTGCTCGGATTAGGGATTGCTTGCATGACCCTTTCTGTAAACGGATGGCAGCCTGAATACGAGACAAAATCTTATGAAACGCTTGCAGCAGTCGTCCGCACGCAAGCCACCAATCCGAATACCAAGGCGCAGATCGAAGAAACGACCCACAATTTCGGTGTGATGGATGCCAAAACTGTCGGCTTTCATGATTTCTTTATCACGAATGTCGGCACCGAAGACCTGATTCTGACGGTGGATCGGACGAGTTGCTCCTGTCTGGGGATTGATATTACACCGACCCGTGTTCCTCCGGGCAGGACGGCAAGGTGCCGTTTGAGATATACGGCGGAGCAGGCGATCACGGGGAAATTTTCGCAAGGCGGTATTGTTACCACCAATGACCCTGACAACCGTGAAATTTACCTTGCGGTGGAGGGGGTTTTTACAAATCCGGTGGTGATGCAGCCTTCTGCGGTCAATTTTTCACGAGTGCCCGCAGGTGTGTCCCGGACAATGACCGTCCGGTTTTATGGATTTGAAGAAGAATCTCTCCAACTCTCTGCCCCGGCGTGGACAGATCGCGAACACTTTGATTTTCAGTGGGAGACTGCCGAACTTACTGAATTGGATGACGACGGTGCCTATTTCTCTTTTGCGAAGTCGGTTGTTGAAGGAACCCTCACGCTTAAACCGGGCTTGCCTGTGGGGTCTTTTCAGGAATGGTTTCAGGTGAGGACGAATTATCCGAGTCATCCCAGTGTGAGTTTCATCGCCAGCGGGCAAATTGTCGGCGGAAATGTTACCATCATCGGACAAGGTTATAACAGGACGACAGGAGTTGCCGATTTAGGACGTGCCGCCCTGGGCAGTAGTATTGTGCGGGATTTCACGATTCAATTTACAGGGGCAGCGGCGCAATCGGCTTCGCTTCAGGTCAGCACAGTGGAACCTGCCTGGATTCAGACAAGGCTTGAACCGCCGACAGATGCCGCCGGTTTACGCCGTATTTTTTCACTGACGATTGTAGTGCCGGAAAACGCTCCCGCCGGCAGTTATCTATTCGGCGGCGATGGGCAACAGGCTCACATAACCCTGGAAACAAGCGACGAAACCACCCCTATCGTGCGGATACCATTGCAATTTGTAGTCGGAAGGTAGCATCCCGTCATGCCGACACTGCAAACGGCACGAGAACGTTCTTTGTGTCCTTCGTGCCTTCGTGCGAAACATAATCTATGTTATTTAAGACACCGTGTGCTACTCCGCTGCCACACGGAACAGCGGCTTGCCGTGATCGACCGTTTCACCGTTTTTCACGAGGACGGCAACAATCTTGCCGGAACATTCCGCCTGAATTTCGTTATACACCTTCATTGCTTCGATAAGGCAAACGGTTCTTTCCGGCGTTACGGTATCGCCGACTTTCGCAAAGGGCGGGGCATCGGGACTTGATGCGGCATAGAAAGTTCCGACCATCGGACTCTTGATGAGGGTCGTGTTCGCCGGCTCTTCCGGGGTTGCCGGAGCGGCTGGGACGGCACTCACCGGCGGACTTGCCGGAACGGCGTGTGCGGGTACAGACGGCATCGGCAACGCCGCAGGCATACCGGATGCAACAACTGTCTGCCCCCCTCGGCGCAGGGTGATCTCTAACTCTCCTTGCTTAATTTCAATATCGGTCAGGTCGTTTGTTTTCATTAACTCGACCAGTTGTTTTACCCGTTTCAGGTCTAAATTATCGTTTGACATAAGTGCTGTTTCTGCTACCGACTCCAGCCCCATTATATCATTTTTTGAAAAAAAAATAGGCAGAGAGAGAACGTTCGCAGTTTTTTCTTTTCCCGCCCCTTTTTTGCGGTGAAATCCGAACCATGCTAACCGTAAGGTACACAAAGTTCCCGCAAGGGACGCAAAGAAAAAAAGTCCATATTTGACCCCATCAATGGTACATCTACTTCACAAACTTTTCGATAATGTTGGACAGCCCGCTCATGTCCATATCACCGGCAATTGACCGCATCGACTCTGCTTGCTGTATGCGGGCTTCCTCCACCGCATCATTCACAGCAGTAACAATAAGGTCTTCCAAGAGTTCTGCGTCTCCTTGTCCGAACAAACAGGGGTCAATTTTACACGCAACAAGTTCCTGCAATCCATTAACACTCACGGCAACAAGCCCGCCGCCGGCATTACCCTCCACCCGCAGGTCTTTGAGTTTTTCATTCATCTCCTGCATTCGTCCGCCGATTTCGCGCGCTTGCTTCATCAACGAACCGAGTTCAAACATTTTTCCAATCATAAAATTTGCGGCTACAATCTATCCGTTCCTGGCACCCCGCATCCCCTTATTTTACCTTTAATAGTATTTTTGTCAACGGAAACGGACGAATGCCAGTCCGTCGACACGTTTGCAATTGGGGCAGCCAAGGTAGGCAACCGACCGCCGGGCGGTTGCGTTGGCGATAGCCGACTGGCGAACGTGTTCGGCAAAATAAGTACAGGTGCGGCAAGCCGCAGTTGCCGCCCGGCGGTCGGCAACCTACCCAGTTTGCCTAACTTGACAACGTGTCGACGGACTGGGACGAATGCTTATAACCTATAACAGTCCACCGACACGTTTTGATTTTTCGTCATTCCGGCGCACGCCGGAATCCAGGGAAACAGGATTAAGGGAACCTCTAAAAATCAATTTTTTTATTTTGACTGATGCCGAAACGCACCCAATCTGTACTTTGCGTACCTTTCGTAACCCATTGCGTACTTTGCGGTTAAACCCGAACTATTTTAACCGCAAGGGGCGCAAAGCCCTGTTAATCATTAAGGCGCAAAGGACGCAAGGAATCTATTTTTAGAGGTTCCCTTAAAATTGCTCGTCTGGATTCCGGCGTGCGCCGGAATGACTGGTTTTAGGGTAACGTGTCAACGGACTGGGGAATGGAGACCCTCCACGCCAGTCCGTCGACACGTTTGCAATTGGGGTAGCCAAGGTAGGCAACCGACCGCCGGGCGGTTGCGTCGGCAAATAGCCGACTGGCACTGGAATACGCGGGGCATAGCGTGTTCGCCACCAAAGTGCGGAGTACCGCATGTTGCCGCCCGGCGGTCGGCAACCTACCTCTATTAGGCAAACGTGTCGACGGACTGCCCTCCACGCCGTTTACGATATTGACAGCAGCAAAAAAGACGCTAGAATTCCTACTCTGACACTTTTTGTGTTTTCGTCGAAACCCGGCATCCCCCGGATAAAGGGAAGGAGTTCATTATGCGGCGCGTTGCAATTACAGGTTTGGGAATTGTCAGTCCCATCGGTATCGGAGTTCCGGTTTTTTGGCAGGCAGTCCAAGACGGAGTCTGCGGTATTGCTCCCATTACCCGGTTCGATGCGTCCACGCTGGCGTGTCGGATTGCCGGTGAAGTCAAAAACTATAAAGCCGCCGATTATCTGGATCACCGGCTCGTTCAACGAACCGCTCTCTTTGCACAGTTCGCGATGATTGCCGGTCAGGAAGCATGGCAGGATGCCGGTCTCGATCAGTTTACGTTTGAGGATCCGAACCGCTGCGGTGTGTTGCTCGGCAATGGAATCGGCGGACTGGAAGTGGATGACGAAGCGCATCTGAAACTTTTTGATAAAGGCAACAAAAGGATACCGCCGATGACCATTCCCAAAATGATCGCCAATGAGGCGGCGGGCAATGTGTCGATGATGCTCGGTATCAAAGGTTCCGCACACGTGGTCGTAACCGCCTGTGCTTCGGGAACGGACGCTATCGGTTTTGCGCTGGATAGAATCCGCAGCGGTCGTGCCGATGTTATGCTCACCGGCGGGACGGAAAGCACGATTACGGAATACGGAATCGGCGGCTTTTGTCAACTGAAAGCATTGAGCACCGATTTCAACGAGGAACCGCACCGGGCAAGCCGACCGTTCGACAAAGACCGCGACGGCTTTGTGATGGGAGAAGGTGCCGGGATTATGATATTGGAAGAGTGGGAACACGCAACACGCCGAGGAGCAAAGATTTATGCCGAACTGGCGGGTTATGGTGCTTCCGCTGATGCGTTCCATCTGACGGCTCCGAGTCCCGATGGTGAGGGGGGAATGAGGGCTTTCCAACTTGCATTGCAAGATGCGGGACTCAAACCGGAGGAGATTGATTACATCAATGCCCATGGCACATCGACTCCCATCAACGATCCGATAGAAACGAAGGCGATCAAACTGGCATTCGGCGAACATGCCTATAAGTTGGCGGTGAGTTCAACAAAAAGTATGACAGGGCACGCCCTGGGAGCGGCGGGCGGCATCGAAACGGTCATCTCGGTATTGGCGGTGCAAAACGATTTCTTCCCGGCAACGCTGAACTTGGACGAACCCGACCCGGAATGCGATCTGGATTACGTTCCGCACAAGGGACGGCAGGGAACCATCAACGCCGCACTCTCCGTGTCCCTCGGTTTCGGCGGACACAACAGCGTGATTGCGGTGAAAAAGAGGATTTAACCGCAGACGCAAAGTTTTCGCAAAGGATGCAAAGAATCTATTTTTAGAAGGTTCCCTAAACCTATCGCCGTACCGATGCAACCTGACACAACTTCCCCAGAACGGAACTCCGAACGGGACTTCGATAAACTTTACGCACCGCTGCACCGCTCGATACTGGCAGGTAACCTCTCCGGTATTGCACAGAGGGATCACCGCTTTGAATACAACGTTGCCGGCGGAGGAGGAAAGTTTGTGCTGTGGCCCGGCAGCGGATTGCAGAAAAAAAATGTCAGCCGCCCAAAAGAACTCCGAACCGACACCGAAAAAACAGGGCTGCCCCATTGGATTGTTGCGGCGGAACGGTTGGAAACGTCCCGAAAATACCTTCGGACAGCAGCGCAGGTCGACGTAAATTGGATCGAACCCCTTGCCAAACATCTTATTCAGCGGGTTTATCTCGAGCCTCATTGGGACAGTACCACAGGCTATGTCCACGCTTTTGAAAAGGTGTCGCTCTTTGGAATCGTCCTCGTCCCGAAACGGCGTATCAACTACGGAACGATTGACCCGAAAACTGCCCGCGATATTTTCATTCAGTCCGCTTTGGTGGAAGGCGATCTCGATACCAACCTTGATTTTTTCGTGCATAATCAATCGGTACTGAACGAAGCCCTCAAAATGCAGGACAAGGTGCGGCAGCCGGATATTATCAGACCGGAGTCGGCACGGTCTCATTTTTACCAGGAACGGATTCCTGACGAAGTCTTCGACAAGCGGTCGTTGGAAAAGTATGCCAAAGACCATTCTACGCAGGACTGGTTTATGACCCTTGCCGACCTTTGCACCGCGTCAGCCGATGTGTCGGCGTTCCCGGATAAGTTGCAGACGTTTGACATCCAGTACCGCTACGCACCGGGTGAGGCGAATGATGGTTTAACACTGCTGGTGCCGCAGGAAAACATTCGGCAACTGGAACCCGCCCGGCTCGGTTGGCTCGTGCCGGGTTTAATCGGGCAAAAAATCACCGCTCTGCTCAAATCGCTGCCGAAGGAAATCCGCCGTCAAATCGTGCCGATTCCTGATACTGTTCGGGAGATGATGGGCAGAATCCCCTTCGGCGAAGGCGATCTCGAAGGACAAGTTTGCAAAGAGGTTACACGCATGGTCGGTCGGATTGTGGTGCCGACCGATTTTAATGCGGAGCAGTTACCGCCGGAACTGCGGATCAATGTCCGGGTGCTGGACACCGGCGGGGAAACACTGGGCGAAGGGAAGGATTTTTTGTCGCTGCGCAAGGAACTGGCACCAGCGGCTGAAATGACTACCGCGGAACGGCGCAAGCCGGAGCAGGAATTTTACGCCGCCCACAAGAGGGAAATTAAAACGCAGATACAATACCTGCCGGGCGCGGACAAGTTAAAGTTGTATGCCAAGACGCTGCCCGATTTTGATTTTCAAGAGGAGGTCGGCTTACTGATCGCGGCAAGAGCACTCTCCGATGGCAGACCGCAGACGGCAGACGGCAGCAGAGAGCCGGCGGCACTGCCGCCGTCCATCATCCCTGCAACACAGGAAGTCACCAAACTCATCGTTCCTCTATTGGAAACCTATCACCAAGCACAGTTGAGCATCGAACGGAACAAACCTCATCCGGCGGCACTCGAAGCGGAGGAACATTTGAGTTATTTAACCCTGCCCGGTTTTCTGACACTCACAGATTGGAATCACCTTCGGGAGTACCCGCGTTATTTTCGAGCGGTGCCGATACGTTTTGAAAAGTTACGCAGCGGCGGCGAAGCCGCCGATCGTCAGGGAACTGGGGAACTCGAACGGTATCGGCAAAAGTATTTGGAGCGTCGGGAGTTACACGATTTAGCCGGCATTGATGACCCAGAATTAGAAGTGTTCCGCTGGATGCTCGAAGAGTACCGTGTCTCCCTCTTTGCACAACGATTGGGAACAAGTCTCAAAGTTTCTCCGCAACGGCTGGATCGGCAGTTTGAAAAAGTGCGGCGGTGAGTGTTGTGTTCGCAATCCTGTACGCGGTATGCAACTGCAAGGTGCGGTTAAATTTTCTTTTTTTTAAACCGCAAAGACGCAAAGGTTGTGCAAAGGACGCAAGGGCGCAACTCCGGCATAGAGGGCTATTGCAATCCTCAAAAACTCTGTTATACTCCATCCAAATTGAAATACCGTTCCGGTTCCGCACCGGGACGATTGAACTAGAGTTCGTCAGTAATTCGATAGCCATGTTAACCGCCTCGCCTGCGAAGTGCCGTTAATGTGGATTGGTTGCCTTCACAGACCATCGGTTTTACCGAGTGAAGATAGCCCATGCGTATGAAGAGTGGCGTGCTTCCGAAAGGGAGCGTCTGCGCATACGCAATGGGAGTCTTCAGCGCACGAAAAGCGCAACACTTTGGTCGGTGTGAAGAAACCATCTATTGAACGCACCGCTCCTCTCTTGAGCGGTCTTGCTTGCCGGGCTTGGCTAACTTTTTGCAGTTAAGGAGAGGTACTCATGAAAAAATTCGTTTGGTTCACAGTTGTCGGCATCGCGTTATTTGCCTTCGCCGCCTTGTTTCCCGCCACCGGTTTTGCCCAGTTCCAGCGTTACTTACAGCGTTACCCGCAGGAACCCATATATTATGGAGAGCGGTACATCCGTGTGCCGGCGTGGTCTCTTCCGCCGCCGGTTGTACGTCAGCCAGTCAGACCGCCGAGTCAGCGACCGCCGGTGGTGCGGCAGCCAGTGGTTCCACGACCGCCGGTGATACAACCGCCGATTGTGCGTCAGCCCGTTCCGCGACCGCCGACTATACAACCGCCGGTGCGGATACCGCCGGGTATGCCTATTCCGCCGGAGGATTATACTGTTTGTGCGTGCATGGGGCTCAACTATGGCGGCAACTGTCCCGTTTGTGGACCTGGGAGACGGAGGTAATTATTTTTCCAAACAGAACCGCAATCATCCGATTGCGGAAAAACGACAAAAGCCGGAATGGAGCGCAGCGCAATGACGGACGCTCCGCACTGCCCGCCGTCATTCCACTTCGTTTCATTCCGGCTTTTGTTTCCATCCCAACAATAGACCTTTTCTCTAACCTTCAAAGTCGTCATTCCGGCGCACGCCGGAATCCAGAAAAACAGTCTGCGAGTCGCCCATCTGGATTCCGGCTTATGCCGGAATGACTGGTTAGAGAAAAGGTCTAATTCACATTCGCAAGACAATAGAAACGCAATCTGAAGGTTGCAACTTTCACAGAAACAATCAATCACACAACAAGAAAGGAACAACATGGCTTGGTATTACTTTAACGACGCCAGAGAAAAGATTGGTCCCATGACCAGCAGAGAACTCAAACAACTCGTCCAACATGGAACGATTACCCCGGAAACTTTCGTCGAAGACCCCAACGGACGCACGGGGCTTGCGAAAGACGTGAAAGGCTTGCCATTCACGGACGTTTCCCCATCCAACGGCGATGCACAGAAACCTGAACCGAACTACTTTTACTTCGACGCAAGTGGCTATAAATACGGTCCGGTCAGCATACAGCAACTCAAAGACTTGGCAGCACAAGGGGCGGTCAATCCCAATACACCGATGGAAACCGATACCGGACACAAAGGAACGGCAGGACAGATACTGAACTTTTTACCATTGCAACCAGATTCGTTGCCTATACCTCCATCCGCGGCATCACTAAAGGAACAAATTGGTGCCGCCACCAAAAAGGGGATGGAATGGGGCAAAGATGTCTATCAAAAGGCGAAGCCGCATATTCTTGAAGCGGCTCAAAAGGTGAAGCATGCATCCCCGTCTGCGCCACAGACAAACATACTACAGACTGAAAAGTCCCCGATATTATGGCTGATTAAGTCAGCGTTATGGCTGTTCACACTCGCGATGTTATGGTTGCTCGATTTTGCATTTCGGGACATACGTATTCACGTTGTCAATTTGTGGGTTTGCAGAATCTGGTACGTCCTTTGTTGTATTCTGTTAACTATGTACGGACTTGTGGGAACATTTTATTGTTTCTACATAGCCATTGACATCGGCAATCCATTGCCGATTCTTGCTGTACCTCTGGTGTGGCTTGCCGTTCTTATCGTTTTAATTCTCGATCGTTTGATCATCGAATTTTGCATTACTCTGATTGATTGGATGGTCTTAACGACCAAAGCCGCCCGGCTTTACATCGAGGAAAAATCGGATGAAAAGTAGCAGACACGCAAGACTTGTAGCGTAAACGGCATGAAAGGGTACTTTGCGTTCTTTGCGAAAACCTTGCGTCTTTGCGGTTAAAAAAGAGGATTCAAGCACAAAGACGGGCTTGCGTTTTTGCTATGAAAAGCGAAAATAGAGTTCTCCTTAAAACAAAAACTTAAAATGCCCAAACGTTCTGCCAGAAAAGTTACCAAGAAGACGACCAAGAAAACCTATCAGCGACCCGTGAAAAAGACGCGGAAAAAAGTAAACCGCAAGAGCAGCCTCTTTGACAAAACCGCACCAAGCGAACACCGTTTACAAAAGATACTGGCATCGGCAGGCTTCGGCAGCCGCAGACAGTGCGAAGAACTCATCGAACAGGGACGCGTCGAGGTCAATGGAAAAATTGCCAAACTCGGCTGCAAGGTGGAGCCGGGCAATACCGCCATTAAAGTGGACGGCGAGCGGCTCAAATCGGCAAAGCCGGTCTATCTTGCTCTCTTCAAACCGAAGGGTTATCTCTGTACCCATGCCGATCAACAGGGTCGGGCGCGGGCGGTTGATTTGATTCCAGAGTCATTCGGTCGCCTGTTTTTAATCGGTCGTCTCGACAAGGAGAGCGAAGGACTCATTTTGCTGACCAATGACGGTGCATTGTCGGAGCGGCTCACGCATCCAAAGTATGCCGTGCCGAAGGTCTATCGGGTACAGGTTGCCGGTGAATTGACAGAGGAGGAAGCCCAGCAACTGCGTCAGGGCATGCATCTTGCCGAGGGTTTTGCAAAGGCAGCACATGTGGTGATCAAAGGACGGCACAAGCAAAGCACGATTTTGGACATGACCTTGACAGAAGGAATGAATCGGGAAGTCCGCCGATTGCTGGCACGCATCGGACACAAGGTGATCACGCTGATACGAATAGCAGTAGGACCGGTCAAACTGGGCAAGATGATGCCGGGCGAGTGGCGAAAGTTAACGCCAGCCGAAGTCAACCGCCTTTATGCAGCCGGAAAGTGAGGGAGATTGGGTGTGTAAAAAAACCTGCGGACATTTTTCGCCCTGCAAGGGCAAGGCGTAATAGCCTAGGGTTTCAACCCTAGGCGGGTGGGCGTTGCCTTGCCCTTACAGGGTGATTTGTGTGGAATACTATTAAGCACTACGCTGGCTTTTCAAACTTGTCGATGGCGGGTGTCGGCACTTCTTTGATCAGTCTTTCGATGATGTCTTCGTTCGTCATTCCTTCGGCTTGGGCTTGGAAATTCGTGCTGATCCGGTGCCGCAAGACCGGGATGGCGCATGCTCTGATGTCGTCAATCGACACGGAAAAGCGGCCATCCATTGCCGCGAGTGCTTTACCGCCATGTATCAAATACTGCCCCGCCCTCGGTCCCGCACCCCAGTTCACCAACTCCCTGATAAACTGCGGCGACGAGTCATCCCGCGGCCGCGTTGCCCGGACAAGCCGGGCGGCATATTGAACAATGTACTGACTGACAGCAATGCTCCCGACTAACTTTTGCAGATTTACGATCAACTTGCCGCTCATGATTTTTCGGACTTCTGCTTTTTCACTCCGGGTCGTCGTTGAAAGAATTTTTTCCTCCTCCTCCAATGAAGGATAATCTATTTTGATATTGAACATAAACCGGTCGAGTTGCGCTTCCGGCAGCGGATAGGTTCCCTCTTGTTCGATGGGGTTTTGCGTGGCGATGGTAAAAAACGGGTCGGGCAGAGGATACGTCGTTTGCCCAACCGTAACTTCCCGCTCCTGCATTGCCTGAAGCAATGCGGCTTGTGTTTTCGGCGGTGTCCGGTTGATTTCGTCGGCAAGCAAAATGTTCGTAAATACGGGACCTTCGACAAACCGGAAACTCCGTCTGCCGCTGTCCTCTTCATCAAGGACAGTGGTCCCCACAATGTCGGAGGGCATTAAGTCCGGTGTGAATTGAATCCGTTTGAATTGAATGTCGAGAATCTGTGAAATCGAACTGACCATTAAGGTTTTCGCCAATCCGGGTACCCCTTCGAGGAGACAATGTCCTCGGGTAAAAATTGCCGCCAGAATTTGATGGATTACAGGCGTTTGTCCGACAATAATTTTGCCGAGTTCATCCTGCATCAGTCGGCAGTGCTGTCCGAATTCCTGCAAAATATCGCCGAGGTTTCGGGATTTAGACGAGTGAGAGGTGCCAGTCGGCTGCTGCGGTGAAGTGCTCAAATCAAGTTCAAGGGGGTTAATTCAGGGGCGAAATTTCCAAAAGGACACCCGCCCATTTTACGCTATCCATTGCTTTCCGGCAAGGGTTGTGTTTCGGAGTTTTTCCTTTGTTCCTTCGTCCGCTTTGCGGTTAAATTCAAACTATTTTAACCGCAAGGGGTGCAAAGATTGTACAGAGGACGCAAAGAAGCTATTTTTAGAGGTTCTTGCCAATATTTTGCGGGGACTTGAAAAAACCGCCGATACTTGTACCATGCCGATATTAACCGCGCCAATATTAACCGCAAAGACGCAAAGTTTTCGCAAAGGGCACTGGGGGGAATTTCATGCCGTTTTCGGCTTATTCCATCCGCCTTTTACCATTTGAAATCCAATGGCTGTGAGAAATCCGCACGACAAAATCCGCGTTTGTTTCGTCTTTGATTTCTGGCGCGGACGTGCCGGAGCAGAATTGCAGTTGTCTTTGCTCCTGCGGCATATTGACCGCAGGAAAATCGAGCCGTTTGTTCTCACGCTGCACGGAGACGACCAGGCGATACCGGAACTGCCGGACTGCCCTGTCTATTGTCTGAAAATGGGTTGGCTGCGGTCATTTTCTGCTCTGGGTAAGGCATGGGAACTGCACCGGTTCTTCAAGCAAAATAAAATCGACATTATTCAAGCATGGGGTGTGGATAATCCGCTGTTAATGTTTACGGCTGCCGTAGGAAGAGGGAGCGGTGTAAAAAAGGTCTTTGGTGTCCGCGTGGACATCGGCTTTTGGGTCACACCGGGGCAGGCACGCGCCGGTCAACTTGCCCAACGTTTTCTGATTGACAAAGTAATCGCCAATGCCGAAGCCTGTAAAAGAGCACTCATTGAGCAGGAAAACGCCCAAGCGGAAAATATTTTTGTCGTACCGAATCTCCTGGAAACGGCACGCTTTGCTAACATTCCCCTATGGACGGCGGCAAACGCAAATACTCCCCGCCGTATCGGCATCGTTGGTAACTTGAAGCCTGTCAAGGGGACGGACATTTTCATTGATGCGGCAAAAAATGTTCTCGAAAGGCATCCCGAAGTACAATTTGAACTTGCCGGCGGGGGGGAAACCGGGGGAAACGCAGAAGGATACCAATCGCAAATTGACCAGCTCGGCATTGCCCAAAATGTCCGGCTCCTCGGTGTGCTTTCGGACATACCGGCATTTTTGTCCACACTGGACATTGCGGTACTGTCGTCGCGGTCGGAAGGGCTGCCGAATGCCCTTATGGAATACATGGCGGCAGGCAGACCTTGCGTGGTGACAGATGTCGGCGGATGTTGCGAGTTGATTCAACAGGAGCACAACGGATTGCTCATTCCGCCGGAAAGTCCCGCCGCACTTGCCGAAGGAATCGCCGATCTGCTCGAACATCCTGACCGGGCAGAACAATTCGCAGCGGCGGCGAGAAGGGAGATTTCGGAAAAATATGAAGCCACCGTTACGGCAAATCGTTGGTCTGAAATTTATGAGAGATGTTTTGCGGCTCAAAGATGATTAACAATGGAGATATGTTATACTGTAAACGGCACATAGGATTGTCCTTAAGTTTTTTAACCGCAAGGGGCGCAAAGTTTCCGCAGAGTACGCAGGGTAGCACTCCATGTACACAGAGCATCACTCCATGCCGTTTTGCCTAGAACAGAAATACTACCAATGACCAAAAACAGAAACGAGTTACTTTCTATACTCAACAAAGGGGACGGCATTTTGTCGCTCACTCCCACTTGGGTTCCCCGTCCCTTCAACCGGGCAGGGAAACGGCTGCGGCTGCATCCCGACGACACTTACGCCCTGGGGATGCAGCGCGGGGCACTCTTGGAACGCTGGCTTTCCTCGATCACGAAGGCAACAAATAAAGGCGGCGGCGAATTTGAAGGCATGAGTTTTGTCAACGCGGACGGCAATCCCGACCACGTGATTCTCTTCAAAGATTTCGTCGAGGAACTGGGTTCCGACCTGGTCGGGCAGGAACTCATTGATAAATATGGGACGTGGCCTATGTATTCTAAACTCTTCGACTACAACGAACCGCTCTTTCACCACATCCATCACCGAGAGGAGGCGTGCACAAGAATTGGCTTGAAACCCAAACATGAACACTATTTTTATCCCCGGCAATTCAACAACCATTTTGGAACACGTCCCACCACCTTTTTTGGGTTTGACCCTTCCGTGACGAAGGAACAGGTGCGGGCGCGGCTGGCGATGCATGAGACTGCCGATTCGAGAATCTTGGAACTTTCACGGGCATTCGCCTTGCAGTTGGGGACGGGCTGGTTCGTTCCCGCCGGCGTGGTTCACGCACCGGGGTCGCTCTGTACTTATGAACCGCAGTGGAACAGTGATGTCTTTGCGTCGTGGGAGAATGTCGTGGGTTCCGGCGAAGTCTATGACTATTCCTGGCTGTGCGGCTTTCTGCCGCCGGGGAAGGAGCGTGATCTCGATGCCATTCTGGAAGTGGCGGATTGGGAACTCAATACAATCCCCAACTACCGGGAGCGGTTTTTCCGACCGCCTCTCTCCGAGCAACGCGGTGAGGGATATTCGCAGGATTGGATTTGCTACGGGAACAATTTCGTTGCCGCGAAGGAACTCACGGTTGCCCCCGGCGCATCTGTTACCATCAAGGATAATGCCGCCTACGGATGTATTCTTGCACAGGGACGGGGTCTGTTCGGAAACTTTATCTGTGAATCCCCCACGCTGATTCGCTATGGTGCGCTCACAGCGGACGAGTTTTTTGTCTCGAACCAAAGAGCAACCGAAGGGGTTGTCCTCCAAAACACCTCGCCGGTGGAGCCGCTGGTCATTCTGAAACATTTCGCACCCGACTGCGGAATGCCGATGTAATGACTCCACTCAATTTTTTACACACCCTGCTTGCAGTTCTGCCAGCAGTTCGTCCGTCAATCGGAAAATATCTGTTTCCGCACCCAGCAGTTCGATTAGAGATGTTATCGGATGATCCGTCATCTCCGCAAGGAATTCCGGCGGAATGTCGGTGAGACGATTGTTGACATTCAAGCCGATTCCGAGAATACCATACTGCGGAGTCGGGGATTCGAGCAGGATACCGCTGATTTTTTTACCCTCCGCATAAACATCGTTCGGCGGACGGAATTCGAGGGAATGCTCCGGCAAATACCGGCTCAGAACTCTGGCGACCGACCGGGCAGTTGTTGCCGAAAGCATCGGCAGTTGATCCCGTGTGAGAGATTCCGGCGACAATTCAAAACCGAGCGACATGAGAATCGCTCCTTCACCGCTCCACCAGCGTTTATTGCCGCGCCCGCGTCCTGCCGTCTGCCGCTTGGCAATCACCAAACAGGGTAATTTCGGCTTCATCGGCTGCCGCAGTAATTCCTGAACCCGATCATTCGTCGAGGGGATTTCTTCGTGGTATTCCAGAGTTTGAATGGGGAGAAACATGGTGTGTATGACCTCTATGTGTTATGGGAACCTCTAAAAATAGATTCTTTGCGTCCTTTGCGCCTTAAATGATTAACAGGGCTTTGCGCCCCTTGCGGTTAAAAGAGTTCGGATTGAACCGCAAAGTACGCAATGGGTTACGCAAGGTACGCAAAGTTGTGCAAGAAACGCAAAGGGCGGCTTCCATGCCCTTTATGGTGTATCCTGTTCCCTCTTCGATTGGTTGTCAAGTCAATCGGTCGTTAAATCAACCAGCCGTTAAATCAATCAGTCGTCAGGACGAGCAATTTTTTTCCATCTGCCGATCCCAACCAAACCGAATAATGAAAACGCCCTGTCTCGTTTTCCGCAATTTCTGTGTGTGCCGCCGGTAATTTTGCGAGAAAACTCTCGATTTCCTTGCGGCGTGATTCCAATGTTTGTAACCCGGCATCGTATTGACCGCGTTCAGCAGGAGAACGTTCCCCCCTGTTTATGTCTAGTATTAACTGATTTCTTTCTTGTGTCAAATGTTCCTTGTCAAACTCTATGCGTTCCAGTTCCTCACGCCACTGTCCGAATAAATCGTCAATTTTCCACGTTACCTTTTCCAACGATGCCGTTGCCGAAACCGGTATCGTTATGTTTTCGAGGATGCTTCCCCCCTCTGCGGTTTGTACGCTTGCCTGTTGCGAAGTGTGAATCTTGAAATGGATTTGTGAGGATGGTGTCAAAGTACCGGCTGTACCGGATAAATGTTCCGGCTCAGACCGCGCGCCGAGTATCACCTTGACCGGTAATTCCTTTTCCGCAAAATGGGCGAAAACTTCCCGCCACAGCCGCGTGGCAAAGGGGGACTCCTCGATATATTCCGGTGTGGACCACTCGCCGTCGGTCGTGCTGACCAAATCGGCAACCTTTACCGGATTTTGCCGTTGAGGGGTAAAAAGCGGAATCAGTATTGCCGTTTCCGGTGTGTCCGCGATACTCAACTGTAAAAAACCCAGCGATGAAAGAACGGTTTCGTAAAGATAAGAACTCTGTAACCCTTCCGGCTGCCAGTCCATTTCAAGACCGGCTTCCGACCAGTGAAAACGGAACATCGGTGTCCCGAAACCAGTGCCGGGATCGAAGGCTTTGACCTCCCAAACCAAGTGCGGAAGTTCATCGCCGAGTAATTCTGTTTGGATTGTTACATCGGACAGCCCGAAGAGCGGGACAAATCGAAGTTCCAATGCCGCCGCATACGGCCGCACCGGATGCAATTCGCCAAACATTGCTGTAAGCGGTAGGTCTTCAATATCTCCATTTTCTTGAACAACAGGATAACAGATATTGAGGGAATCGGGCAGTGTCAAACCTTGCCAACGCACGAGTAGCGGTGCTTTTTGCTTTTCTCTCTCTTCCTCAAAAGTTTCGAGAATTTTCTCGGCATCCGTTAAAGTTTCTTGCCCGGTCTCTTCCGGCTCTGCTTGTTTATCCAGTTCGGAGAGGATGTCTTGTGCCGGTTCTGGTACGGCAGGCGGTAAGAGTCCTGAGAACTCCTCCACGCCGCGCCACTTTTGAATGAGACCGAGTTCAGCCACCTGATCCACTGCCAAAACAAGAAGGAACAGCATCAGCAACAGCATAATGCTGTACAGAACATAGAACTGAGAACGCGAGGAACGGCGGAGGAATGATTCGAGCAATCCTGCCTGCTTTTTCGGCAACTGAATCGCAGGAAGTGCCGAATCAGGTATCTTGCCCGGCGTGACGTTGATGGGGGTTGTCTTTTTTTTCTCTTCTTCACCGTGTGATTTCGTGTCGGCTTCTGCAAAGCCGGCGGCATAGTCTTCATCATCGAAGGGCAGCAGATGTTCCTGTCCATAGCGGGCAAAACCCACATATCGACCTTCCGGTGCTTCGCCCATCGGTGAGGTCAGGTCGATGACCAGGTGACTCAAATCACGGACAAGCGTTTTTGCCTCGTCCGAACCGGCGATTACCCCTTTCCATTGACAGGCAATCGTTTCCGGCAACCCTGTGAAGTAGGTAGAAAAAGTAACCTGCCAGGCAGTATAGGGCGGCAACAATGCCAGTGTTTCGACGAAAAGCGGCAAGATATTTTGTCCTGGATGATAAAGAAGCACTGCCTGCTGTTTCGAGAAGACGGTCTCCGCCAAAACACCCGCCCAGCCCGGATCACCCGTCCATTCCTGCCATACGGGACAGGGGGTTGTGGGAGAGGCGGCAAGGACAGCCTGATCGTCGTTGTTCTGGACTGCCGCAAGATACGTGTCCGATTGAGTATCAACCGAACCGGTCAGAGCCATTTTCTGCGGGTCAAGCCAGCGGCACTGCCGGGCAATCTGCTGCCGGCGGGTCAATGGCTGCGGGTTGGTCAGTGTCGGGATAGGGCGGCCATAGGTAAATCGGAGGGGCGGTCCACTCCATTCGGAATAATGAAAGCCGGGCAGTGCCAACAGCCATGCGGGACTTTCCGCAATGACTTCCAGCCCCTGGAGGACAACATGGTGCGCCAACACATTCGGCTTCTGCTGATAATCCAATCCGGCATCCGCGACACGGGAAAGTGTGTGCTCTATTCCGCCGGGCAAAATGAAATGAGAATAGGCGACGGGACTCACAGAGGTTCTCCCCGCACCCGGTTTATCGACATCTAACTTATCGACACCCAACTTATTAACAGGGTGCCGGTAAACACTCAATTCAGAAAGACACTGGACAACACGTGAAGAAATCTCCGCATCCGCCGCCACTGGACAGAATCCACGTTCTTTTGGGGCAAGCCCCTGCGCAACGGAAGTCAGTATGAGTTCGTGTGTCATTGGGCGCGTGTTTTGGAAAAGCCTCCCGCCTACAAGTTCCGCAACGCTCTGCTACCCGACGATTTCTTTTACTTTCACGAGGGTATAGACCTGCCGGTGTCCGGTCTTTCTCCGGGAGTTTTTCCGGCGGCGCAACTTGGCAATAATCAATTTGGGTCCTTTGAATTCAGGTTCGAGCACTTCGGCAACGACCTTCGCCCCCGCGACGGTCGGCTGTCCGATCTTTACTTCACCTTCTCCGCTGATGGTCAAAACCTCGGTAAATTCAATAGAATCACCCCGCTGAACTCCATCACGATAATCGATTCGAAGCCGCCGATCGACCTCTGCCTTAACCTGACGACTTCCGTCTTTAATGATTGCGTACATGATTTTCTCTACCTTTTCTCTCCCGACTTCTTATCTTCCGACGAACCCGCACAGAACGGGTGATTTTAACCGAATTTGAAAGAAAAACAAGGGGGATTTGTCTGCCGCACCATGTACCGGGTGTGTAAAAGTTTGGGAGGAGTTTTGGTGTCAAGCACAATACCCATAGGATTGTTGACTTATGCCGAAACGCACCCAATCTGTACTTTGCGTACCTTGCGTAACCCATTGCGTACTTTGCGGTTAAATCCGAACTATTTTAACCGCAAAGGGCGCAAAGAACCGCAAGGTTCGCAAAGAGAAAACGGCAGCCCCGTTTTATCGTCCATTCACGATGCTCCATTCACGCCAGTCCCCAATACTTGCGCAAAAACCATTCCGTTGCCAGTATTATAATGAACGCCAAGAGCAAGTACCACGAGTCGAACAGTGTCCGTTTTGTTTCCCGCTTTTCGACCAATTCATCCGATTGTTTCAGTAACTCCTCAATGAGTGCGCCCAACTGTTCCGGCGGGACGCTCCTGCCGCCGGTGATCGCTGCGATGTCTGCCAGCAACTTCGGATACGCCACCGGATTGTCCAACTCCAGACTCCGATCCTGTACTAAGAAGCGTGCCGTTGCTTGCTTTGGTTCGCCGTCGAGTATCGCCTCCGCTTGAATTTGATAATCGCCGGAAAAATCGGTTGAGCGGAACGAACCCGTCGGAATGCCGTTTTCCAAGACCAAAGGCACCGATTCGATGGTGTTGTCCGATTTCAAGACGGATGCCGTCGCGGGAAAGCCGCGGACTTCTTCCCCCGCCTCTGAACGGAGAAACACTTGGAACTTTGCCGTATCGCCGGGAAAGAGCCGGTTATTTTCCACAGAAATCCAAGCCGTACCGCTTCCCCCCCCCTCCATTTTTGCAAGCCATAAAACCACCTGCCGCCAAAACGTTTGATGCTCTTCCACAAAGCCATGATACCGCCACTGATAGGTCGAATCACCGGCAAATGCCAATACCCGACCGGTGCCGAACAACTGCGACACTAATAGGATTTGCCCATTGGGTCCTACCGCAAGTACAGTTGCCCCCGGTTTCACTTGCTGGAACCGGTTCGCGCCCAAGAGCGGCGGCAACTGCGCCCAACGCCGGGCATTGAGTTGGGGTTCAGGCTCGAATTGCATCACGTAGTGCCGCTGCCCCTGGGGAGTCAACTGCATCTGAATCGGGTGCGTGGCTGACCAGTGTATATCCTCCCTAGTTGGTGCATCCAGCGGTTGACGATCCGCCCGGCGAAGGACGACCGGTGAAACCGCGGCAAGGGAAGTTTCGGCATAACCGCCGGCAGCGAAAGCGTTTAAGCCGCCCAACATAATCAATCCGGCACCGTCTTTGCCGCCGCTGCCGCTCACTCGTTCCACCAGCATTTGTATTTCTGCGGGCATAAACATGGTCGAATCAATGTCATCGAGAATAAAAACATTGAACGGTACCGGATTGTCCCGAAAGGCTGTGGCAAGGTCGCCCGGTTTTGTGACACGGAGATATTGGACATTAATATCCGGCGACGCATTCAGGGAGTGCCGGAGCGGTCCTTGCTCAAAGTTCCGCGGTCCTTGAATGAACAGGACGTTAAGCCCCCCTTCAAGCACCTGTACAAAACCGCTCTGGTCATTATTTCGGTCGGTCGTTTCCCGCTCCTGCGGCGGAACTCTGACCGTATATTTGAATAACCCGACGGTTTGCGGGGCGTGGGAAAGACTGAACCGGACTTCTTGTCCATCCTCTCTTGCCTGAACCATGGTACTGGCAACGATTTCCTGCGTGCCCTCTTCCGTTTCAAAGAGCAGTTGGACTGGTATGTTCTGGTCGGTGAAACCGGAAATCCGTATTGTCCCGACAACGAGCAGATTATTTTTGACAAAAACTCTTTCATTCGCATGCGTAGAAACCACAGCAACATCACGGACATTGCCGTCCAGCCCGGCGGCTTGCCCAAGCGGAATGGTGTAAAGCGGCATGCCGGAATCCCGCAGCCGAACAGCGGCATCTTGCGGCAAAATATCCCGTGCTGGTCGTGTCCGCTGTCCGCCGTCGGAGAGCATAATGTTTGCCAAGACCCGTTTGCCGGCTGATTGTTCGCGGATGGTGTCGAGGGTAAAACCGATGGCGGTTTCCATGCCTCGCGGAACGTCGGGCATGTCGAAAAAGTTTCCTTCCCGCAAATCGAGGGGGGATAAAGAGTGGTCAAAGGCAAACGCTCTGACTTCCGCCTGCTGCTGCAAACGCCGGAGTTGCGGCGCGGCTTGCCCAAGAGAATCTTTTGCCGCATCGAATCGGGACTTTCCGCCAATCGCATCATTTCGGGTCATGCTTTGCGATTGGTCGAGCATGATATTGACAACGGCAGAGAGCCGCTGCGAAACCGTGTGTACCAGCGTGGGACGGAGCATACCGAGCAACAGGAGCAGCAGGGCGAGAAAACGGAGCGTGAAAAGAATCCGTTGCCCGTTTCTGGGGAATTGTTCGCTGGTCGGTCGGCTGAATAGCATAACGGCAAAAAGTACCGCCGCACATAGAAGAACGAAAGTGTAACTGCCGAAGATGGGATAAAAGACGATCCGCCACATGCCCCCCATTGTTACAGAAAACGCCGGTTATGCAAGCAGAGTAACTCCCTTGTTCGGGTGAAGCGCAGTCCGTTCAGGGAACCTCCAAAAATCAATTTTTGCACTTTGACTTCTGCCGAAATGCACCCAATCTGTACTTTGCGCACTTTTTGTAACCCATTGTGTACTTTGCGGTTAAATCCGAACTATTTTAACCGCAAGGGGCGCAAAGCCCTGTTAATCATTTAAGGCGCAAAGGACGCAAAGAATCTATTTTTAGAGTTTGTCCCTGTAACAAATCACCCACTAACTTGGACACACCTTGTCTCATGGCTCCGAACGTTCAGGGATTGAAGTTTTGTTATCAACCCTTTTCCCCAGTTTTTTTTCCCGCACACCCACCGTTCCGATTTCAAGGATTTCTTGAGTTTCGGCTTCGGCTTTCTGTCTCTGGTCATCGTATTTCGCGGCTACTTTCTGGGTTGATCTTTCATGGTCGCCGACATCGTATTTTTTGTAATAAGTCTTTTGATTAGAAGTCTTGTTGCCGGCAGCACCCTCGACACCACTGCCCGGTTTTGTGTAGCGGCGGACGGGATCATCCGAAGCGGTAATAAAGTCAGAAAAGATCAGTCCAAGACATGACAACACCATCCCGCCGGTAAGCCCCAGGATTGTACCGATTGCCGCATTCTCCCAGGCGATACGCCAGGGGAACACTTCCGCCGACGGTTCCGCCGCTACTCCATGAACGGCTGCCGCGATCATGCGTCCTATTTCATGTCCTTCCACATAGCCAAGCAGAGCACCGCCCACCGTAGTTGCAACCGGAAGTGCTTTAAGAGCATGTTTCAGCAATACTACTTGTGTCTGTGTCAGTTCCATATAAGAGTTTCCTCGCGTGATTCCGCGAAAGGGAGCATATTTCGCGTCAAAAACAGACCAAAAAACTACTACTACACCGTGTCTTAAATGATATAGATCATGTTTCGCACAAAGCACGAAGGACACAAAGGAATTGACGGCAGTTGTGACTCCTTTGTGTACTTTGTGCCTTTGTGCGAGGAAAAACTGGAAAACAAATAATCAATGCCATTTAAGGCGGAAGGGACTACCTTGCCAACCCTATACCTTGCCAACCCTAAAATGGTGCCATGAAATTTTTGGATTGCCCAAACGTTAACAGAGCCGCAATGCCATCCCAAGCCCTTCACAATATACATCGGCTGGACAGGTGCTGCAAGACCGACTACAAGTTTTTTTGCCCACGTAAATTGTGCAAAAGCAATAACGGAAAAACATCGCAAATCATACAAATTGTCTATGTTAATGCGCGAAATTCATGTTTCTTTGCCGAAGAAAATACTGTATTTTGTGCATACTTCCTATTTTGACATTCTAAAAGTGCTGCTGATCGTGTGAAAAAAACTGCAGCCGGACTGTCGAAACGGATTGCATTTTTCTTTCATTTAGTATAACATCTTTATATGCAATCCTCTTATCTTTCTGTTTGCGAAGAAGCCGCCCGGTCTGCTGGAAAAGTCCTTTTGGACATGCTCGGCACTACCGGTGTCCGGCATAAGAAGAATCTGAAAGACCTCGTTACCGAAGCGGATATTGCCGCTCAAAGGGTGATTGAGTCGATTCTCCTCGGTACGTTTCCCGACCACCGCTTTCTTGGTGAAGAGGGGAATGTTACGCCGTCAGGTTCATCGCATGCTTCCGAGTTTTGCTGGATTGTCGATCCGCTCGACGGCACGACAAACTTCGTGCATGGTGTTCCCTGCTTTGGTCCTTCGATTGCCTTGACACATGGGACAGAGGTTCTCTGCGGTGTGTTTTATAATCCTGCTGCCGAAGAGTTTTTCTCCGCCGCACAGGGGCAGGGTGCTTATCTCAACGGCAGGCAAATACATGCCGGCACCCGGCAAACTTTGGAAGAAGCACTGGGTTCCGTCAGTTTTCCGACCCAAGTACAGGAGGACTCGCCGGATTTACTTGCCTTTCTGAAGACGCTTCCAAAGTGCCGGGCGATTCGCCGCACCGGTTCAACGGCACTCAACATTGCTTATATAGCGGCGGGACGGTTCGATGCTTTTTGGTCATTTGCGTCTCATCCCTGGGACATTGCGGCGGGAATTATTCTCGTCGAAGAGTCGGGCGGTATCGTGACCAAGCCGGACGGTTCCCCCATCGACTTCAACGACCCCGCCCCGATTTGTGCCGCTGCTAACGAAACGCTGCATCGGCAACTGATGGAAGTTTTCTGCACGGAAGGCAGGAGTGCGGCGATGCTGTCAACGGCATGAATGGTTCAAAAAAGAATTGAACTGTGAAGGACGTAAGGACTGCGCAAAGAACGCAAAGTGTCATTTCATGCCGTTTTCGGCACAGAAGTTTATCTCACGACCAAAGAGATTCGGCTGTACGTCAATGAAGTCGTATCGAGTTGCTTACTCTCGGACAGGTATGACGGAGTTGTTGCATCGTCTTGGTTTTTTCGCATAAAAAGCCGACGCATGTGCCCGGCAAGGACAATTTCCCCCCGTTTACAGTATAACCGCAAAGGACAGCCGTTTACGGCACAGGCTCTGCGAGCACGGCAAGCACGATGTCTACCCGTCCAAAGGGTGCGCTGACTTGAATGCCGTTGACCCGGTACCGGACGTGAGCAATCATTTCCCTGGCTATTTCCACACCGACGGCAAGTTGCTCTTCCTTCGATTGTTTCGATACCGCCGCCATCCGCTCCATGGTCGAATCCGGCACCACCACGCCCGGCACTTCGTTTTTCATAAACTCCGCATTCCGGTAACTCGCCAGGGGCCAAATACCCGCGATGACCGGTATCGGTAACTCGCCGCCCGTCATTTTAGGCAGGGCATCTAAAAACGTAGTGAGCGCATCGGGGTCAAAGACCGGCTGTGTGATCGCAAACTCCGCTCCGGCATCCACTTTCATTCGGAAACGGTCAAGTTCCCGCGGACGATCCAACGCCGTCGGGTCGAGTCCCACGCCGATGACCGCTTTTGTCGCGGGATTGACTGCCTGTCCGCCGAGATCGATTCCCCGATTCAAGCGGCGTTGCACGGCAACCATTCCAATAGCATCGGTATCGAACACACCCGTCGCGTCAGGATACAAACCCAGTTTCGGCGGGTCGCCTGTTACGAAAAGAATGTTGCGGATGCCCGATGCCGCACAACCCAAGAGGTCGGCTTGCATACCGATTAAATTTCTATCCCGGCAGCAGAAATGCAGAATCGGCTCGATGTGCGCCTCACTTAATATCTGTTGCGCTGTTACCAAAGGGGAAATCCGGGAACTTGCACGAGGACCGTCCGGCAGGTTGATGGCATCGACTCCGTTCCGGTGGAGTGTCCGGCTCTTTTCGATGATGTCGGACAAGTCATACCCTCGCGGCGGGACGAGTTCGACGGTGGTGATCCAAGACCGCCGGGCAAGTTTCCATGCGAAGCGTGAACGCTCCGTCAGGGGCACTTCTTGCTGCTCCGCAACTTCCGGCTGGGCATCCTTCAGGATGGCTTTCACCGAATGTGCCTTGGCAAGCGGTTTGACCATTTTGGCGATTTCCCGAATATGGTCGGGTGTCATCCCGCAGCATCCGCCGATACCCGCGACACCGAGATTCGCAAACTGCATAGAATAGGTGGCAGCATATTCGGGAGAACAAAAGTAAAGATGCCGCCCTTCAAATTCTTTCGGCGTGCCGGCATTCGGCTGTACAATGAGCGGCAGGTCAATCATTTTGACCGCTTCTTCGGCGGCAAGCAAAAGTCCTTCGGGACCGGAACCGCAGTTCAAGCCGAGAGCAACGGGTTTGGTCCAATCATCCGGCAGCGGAGCAAACAGCCGGGCAATGGTTTCCCCCGACTCGCTCGTTGCCAGATGTCCATCGCTGGACATCACCACTGCACAGGAGAGAACATAAGGAATATGCGGACGCTTTTGCATGACCGAGGCGCAGTGCTCCATCGCAAACCGAGACGGTTGTGTCTCGAAAATGATAAAATCGACTTTGCCTTCCCAAAGAGCGTCAACCTGTTCGAGAATGAGTGTTTTATACTCTTCGGAAACTTCGAGACTATGCTGGGCGGCATGTTTAATGGGTCCAATGGAACCCGCAACGAAGAGCGAATCTCCGGCAACTTTTCGGGCGATTTCTGCCCCGGTACGGTTGATGTCGGTCAGTTTTTCGGCGAGTCCGTATTTTTCGAGATTCGGTCGGTTTGCTCCAAAGGTGTTCGTTGTAAGAACTTCGGCACCGGCATTACGGTACTCATTTAAGATTTGTTCAATAAGTTTCGGATCGGTCAGATTGAGTTCTTCGAAGCATCGGTTCGTAAAGATATGGTGCCGATAGAGTTCAGTACCCATCGGACCGTCGAAGATGAGAAAGTTTTGACGTAATTTTTCGGAAAATGTCAGCAGCATAGTCGAAGGAGTCTAGCACGGAATCGGCGGAAATTCAAGAGTGTGCTTTGGGAAACAGAGACTGCTGCAACACTTTCTGCTCTATACTGTAAACGGGGAGAAATTGGACGTTTTCTTTGCGTCCTTTGCGCATTCCCTTGCGAACTTTGCGGTTAAAAAAAAGAGAATTTAACCGCAAAGTACGCAATGGGTTAAGAAAAGTGCGCAAAGTACAAATTTGGTGCGTTTCGGCATCAGTCAAGGTGCAAAAATTGATTTTTAGAGGTTCTCATGACGCAATGACTATTCTTCACAAGCCTGAACTCCTTTCTTCAAAAACGATTGCACCGTTGGGACATCCTTTGACACACGCAGGTGTACCGGCAATTGTTTTGACGCACAGTTCGCATTTTTGCACCGCACCGCTGTCCGAAGCCGAAACAGCACCGTAGGAACAACTCAAAATACAAGTGTAACAACTGACGCATCGATCCTTGTCGATGGTGATGACACCGTCCGTAACGGTTAACGCACCGGTGATACAGCCTTTGACGCACAGCGGTTCGCGGCAGTGCCGACAGGAAACGGCAAAACTGATGCCGTTCCGCTCTTCGATCTTGATCGTCGGATTGATCTTGATGTCTTTCAATGCCCGCGCCATGTCCTTTTCGTTCGTACCGGCAAAGGCGCAGTAATACTCACACAAATGACATCCGAGACACCATTTTTCATTGACATAAACTTTTTTCATTTTGCATTTTTCATTTTGCATTGAGATTGTGCATGAAAAAAAGCGTTCACCGGCACAATCAATCAAAATTGCGCCGATAAACGCCTTCGTTTATCGTATGTGAAGTAATATAACAGGAAATGTGTAAACCGTCAACGGGGAGTTCACAAAGCCTGCGGCGTAAACCGTGATACAACGTGGAACAGATTTTTGGAAGGCTCTGTTCCTATTCCGGGCTGCGTACCTTGCGGTTAACATGGTTTGGATTTAACCGCAAAGACGCAAGGGAACCGCAAAGTTCGCAAAGAAAAAACTCCCGTTGGACCACGTGTCCGGCATAATCACCACCAGCCATATTCATACCCATAATAGGGATACGCATAAGCAGGGGCAAATCTAAAACCATAACGGGGATAAACAACGCGTGGCGCGAACCAACCGCATCTATGGTAGGGATAAGGTGCATAATAGGCAGGTGGAGCAACCGGTGCTGCAGTGTATGCCGGGCGGACATACCGGAACGGGGCACCAGCCGGAGTTGGAGCGGCGGCGACTCTAGCAGCATCGACAAGTACGGCTCCTGCTTCATTAGCAGCGGCATCCGCTTCAACAGCGACGATTTTCAACTCCGCGATCATTCTTCCAACGGCTTCAATTTTCGCAACGGCTTCGTTAAGAGCGGCTTCTCCGGCATTAACGGCATTTGTTGTTGCCAAACTAAAAAGTAAGGCAACGGCGGCAGACAGGCAAAGATTTTTTTGTGTCATCATGTTTTTTCTCCTTTCGATAATAATGAGGGTGATCTGTGCGGCAGGAAACCGTTTCCTGCACAAGCTAGGCAATCTCCGTGATTTAGGAAGATTGGGAAAACTTTGACGACATTATACTACTCTGCCCTTTTACTGCGGTAAGATTTTTTTCTTAACGTCCGGCAAAACTAGGCGAAAGCCCTCTAATTCCCGACTAGAAAAATTTTTAACCGTCTCAATTTCATAAGGGAAATTTGCCTCTTTAAGATTTTTTTGTGTGTGCCGCACAAGCATAGCGACTGCACAGCGATGAACGAACATTTCCGTTTCTGCGTGTTGCAGCCAAACGTTCTCTTCCACTTCAGTAAATTCTGCGTGATGGTCTTCTCCCGTCCAGATCGTTTGAACAAGCAAATAAGACTTTTTGCCGAGTTTGACCGATCCGCCGCTCCAGTAAATCCGCCTTCGATGATCGTCAAAGAATAATTCCGGCTTTGCTTCCGGCAACAACGCGCGGACAATCTTTTCTTGTTCACTACGAAGAGCGTCTATTTGCTGGCTGATTTCAAAAAACCGATGCAGACCGCTCCCCACGACTTCACAATTCTGTATTTGTGGAGTACCGGCTAAATGTAACTGTCCGGCGGTCATTTGTTTATCTGTCAAAAGTGTCATTGTTTTTTCTTCTACTCTTACACCCCGCCAAGCGGAAAGCCGCTTTTTCACGCAAGTCGTCAATTTTATGCGAACATCAGACGGTAATTGCCGAGCACCGGCAACAAGAGTCCGCTCAAGACGGGAGCGGCACGTCAGATAGAAACGGAGATAATCCCACCTAGCGAAAGTGGTGCATCGCTTGTGTATTGGGGCGCAATGCCGATTGTGTCCGCAGTTTACACGCGCGCCCCCTCTGCGGGGAGCAACGCAACTTTGTAAACACTGATAATTTTCTACCCGGTTGCCCGGTCGCTATGTAGAAAACTGTCATTCGCCGAAGCGACTCTATCTTGTTGTTGTCGTACTCTAATTCAATCCATCCGGTACATCACCCGGATGAGACGATATTCCAAATTCGTGGGCGCAGTGTAGCACACTTTTTTGGCGATTGCAACACCCATAGTCCCTTCAGGGTATCAGGGATTGAAAACAAAGAGAAAGACGGCAAAACTCAGGCTTTCTCTTCATCGGTGGGGATTCTTGATATAGGGAAACTCTAAAAATACAATCTTTGCGCCCCTTGCGGTTAAAAAACGTTAAAATAGCAAAACTGGGCAATCCATTCGACTTGAAAGGGTAAATCGGATTCGTTCGGGAAGGTTTATTTTCCGGGCATCACTCGCCGATACTGCCTACAAGCCGCGTCGGAAAAAGTACATACACGGATAGACGATACGATGGGCAACGCAATACAATGGGCAATATAGCAGAACGATTGTTGGAATTGGATGTCCGGCACGGCGAATTGCTGGACAAACTGGCACGTCTTGATCAACAAATTGACGATGTTTTGAAAGAATGGACGGAAGCAAGGGATGCTCCCATCGAACCGGCAGTCTCCGCTCTCAATGGAAACTGACTTCCTTCACCGGCATGCCTTCACTTTCCCGGCGTAAACCGCTTCTGCCGCAAGAGATGATGGTAGTGCTGTGCAAAGCGGTGCGATTCATCGCGGACATACTGTAAAAGACGAAGAGCGAATGAGCGGCGGTCCAACTTCATCGACTCCTCCTGACCCGGCACGAATATCTCTTCTTCTTGCTTTGCCAACGCCAGAATCAAACCCGGCTGCTGCGGCGAATGTTCCAATGCCGAAAAGGCAGCGTTTAATTGCCCTTTACCGCCGTCAATCAGCAAAATGTCCGGCACCGGCTGTTCCGCTTCACTCTGCGAAAACCGCCGCATCACCACTTCTGCAATACAGGCATAATCATTCACGCCCGATACGCTCTTGATCTTATACCGCCGATAACCCGGTTTGAAGGGGAGTCCGTCAATGAACCGAACGAGCGATGCCACCATATCACTGCCGCCGAGATGAGCAATGTCGATGCCCTCGATGATACGGGGAATCTTTTCCAATTTGAAAACCTTTTGCAACCCCAACACACCGCGCCGGGGATCGACCGCAAATAACTCCGGCTGCAAATGCGTTTCCACGTTTCCCCGCTGGTCGAGAGTCGAGAGATCGTGAATCTGATCCCGGAGTTCCGCCGCCATTTCGTAACGTTTTTCCCCGGCGGCAAGTTTCATTTCCCGCTGCAATTCGGCAAGCAGTTGCTTGCGTTTGCCTTCCAAAACTCTCACAAGACGGTGAATGTTTTTTCGATACTCGGCGGCGGTGATCCGATAATGGCACGGCGCAGAACACTGATTGATCGAGTGCAAAATACAAGGACGAAACCAACGCCAACGCTCATCATTGGGCTGAATATCCAGTGTACAGGTACGGAACTTGAATATTTTTTGCAGTGCTAAAATGGCTCCGCGTAATCCATTGGAATTTGTAAAGGGACCGAAAAGTTTGACACCATGTTCTTTGGGCATACGGGTCATTTCCACTCTGGGAAACGGGTCGCGGGTACGGATTTGCAGATAGGGAAACGTTTTAGAGTCCTTTAAGTCCCGGTTGTATTTCGGTTGAATATCCTTAATCAGCCGGGCTTCGAGCAGCAGGGCATCAACTTCATTTTCTGTTTCGATGAAGTCAATGTCGCTGATTTCAGGAACAAACACGGCAGTCCGGGCATCTTTGGACGCGGCTTTGTGAAAGTATGAACTTGCCCGGTTACGCAGGTCTTTTGCTTTTCCGATGTAGATGACCCGCTCGGCACCGTCTTTCATCAGATAGACCCCAGGCGTGTGCGGAAAAGTTTTAACCTTTTCCGCCGCCGGAGTGGTGCCGGATTCGGGCAATGAAGACATGCCGGGTATTATACTGTAAATGGGGAGAAATTGCTCCTCATTCCTCGCGTCCTTTGCGCATTCCTTTGCGAACTTTGCGGTTAAAAAAAAGAGAATTGAACCGCAATGGACACAAAGTACAATTTTATGCCGCTTACGGTATAACTTGCTTTTTCGCAACCATGTTGTATAATGGAGGAAAATGTCGCCACAACAAAGGTAAAATCATGTCCGCTGAACTCACTAAACTCAACGAAACCATCGAACAAGCCGCACTGGAAAACGAAGATACCCTGAAAAACATGTATCTGACCTTCCGGCTGGGCAACGAAGATTACGGAATTGAAATCCGGTACGTAACCGAAATTGTCGGGATGCAGAAAATCACCGAAGTGCCCGATATGCCGGTCTTCGTCAAGGGTGTTGTCAATCTCCGGGGACAAGTTATTCCCGTACTCGATATGCGGCTCCGGTTCAATATGCAGTCCCGCGATTATGACGAACGGACGTGCATTATCGTGGTGAATATCGCCGGTTCGCAGGTCGGTCTGGTTGTCGATACCGTCAACGAGGTGCGAAATATCGACGACGAACAAATTTCACCGCCGCCGAAAACAGCCGGTGCCGATACTGCCGGGTATATCCAGGGGATGGGGAAGGTCGGCGAGTCGGTAATTATTTTGCTGGAAGGACAGCGGTTGCTGCGTGAGCATGAAGTTGCTGATTTAGGGTTTTAATGTGCGGGAGCGGTGCCTTTGCGGTTTTTTTAACCGCAAAGGTCGCTTAACCGCAAAGGCAACGCAACGTGCGCAAAGTACAGTTTCGTGCCGTTTCAAGTGTGTATTACCCGAAGAGCGACCTAACCGAAAATGCGGCGTAATTGCGGTTGTACAGAATCGAACTCATCGCGTTCTGTGCCAACAGTTCTGCTCGTGCCAGTCGGCTTGACTCCCAAGCAACGTCAATATTGGAAATACGCCCCTCCGCTCCTACGAAAGACTCCAATCGGGAATCCAACGCCCGCTGATTCAACGCAATGACGTTTTGACTGCCGCCGAGTTTCCCCACTTCCGTTGCGATGGCGGTTTGCAATGCTTCGGCTCGGTTAATAACTTCTGTGCTGCTGAATGCCGTTGTTGAATTAATCACATCTGCCAGAAATCCCGCTGCTGAACCAGCCAAATCCGACGACAAATCGGGAAGTTTAACAGCCAACGATTCTCCGCCGCCCAGTTGGAACGTTTTATCTAGACCTCCATCAGTAGCGAGGAGATCTTCTCCACTGTACTTCGTTGACGCTACGATAGAATCGTACAATGTCAAAAAATCCTGTGCTATTGCCTGTTTGGCTTTCTCATCTCCCTCTCCATGCATCGCCCCAAGAAGACTGGCTTCTGACGGGTTGCCCGGGTCGGAGCCGGCGAGGAGTTCAAGCAGTTTCATCATTCCGCTTGCAGCGACATTCGTTACATTTTCCGCCTGTTTCATTCCTGACTGCAACCCATGAACGCCTTTGATGTCCGCCCGGAGTCCTTCCCTGACGATGAGTCCTCCCGGATCGTCCCTGCCGGAGTTGATACGTTGTCCCGTGGTGAACCGCTGCTGAATCTCACTGATGTCATTACTGACCCGATTAAAAGAGGAAATCGCCCGCATTTCCGGGATGTTTGTGCTGAACCAAATTGTCATGAATTATTCTCCTTGGGGTTAAAGTGTCCGGTTGTGCCGGTTATTCTGGGCATTATAGGAAAGATGGAGTGGATGTCAAGCGGTCAATCGGGAAAAATGGAAAAACCGGTATAACACTCCCGGTAAAAACGGAATAATCGTTAAAGTTTCGCTAAATTAACGTCGATTATTAGGGGTGTCTTTGCGGCTGCATTTTTCAGAGAAACCGCAAGGGGCGCAAAGGAATGTGCGCAGTGTGATATTTAGTGTGATATGATGAAACCTGTTTTCGTTTTTATCCCGGTTTTTGTTCTGTTTGCTGTTATGACGGCGGACAGAGTTTCGGCTGCGCCGATGGATTCATCCCCGGCTCTTTGGGAATTATCGCCGGCTTCTTTTTCGGCATCCGCCGATGTTGACCTTTACCTTGCCCCCAGATACCGGGCACAAGAATACCGGGCGCAGGGATACCGGCGGCGGAGTGTCGGCGGGAGGATTTGGTCGAACATTTATTACGGTGATACCACCTTAAAGCCGAAAAATCAGGGGAAGATCGCCCCTCATTTCTACGGTCTCCAACTCGGACTTGACCTTGCCAAAGGCGGTCCGGTGTATGCAAGTTATTTTTTTAATCTTAACCAAAGCGAAACAAAATTTCCGGGAGCCACTTCTACCATCGACAATTTTCTTTTCGGACTCGGCAGGTTTTATTATTACGAACTCTTCTATCTTGCCTTCACCGGCAGTATCGGCTACGACCGATATGAAATTTCCGGCTGGGGGGAGAAAGCCAAAGGGGATGGATTGCAGAAAAACCTTTTCGGCGAATTCGGGTTGAGTTTCAAACTCGGACAGTGGGCGGTCAAACCCTTTTATACCTTGCAATATGATTATCTCTATCACGGCAGGATCGGCAAGTCTCCGGTCATTTTGAAGGATTGGGACGGACATAGTCTGACGCAACTCTTCGGCACGCGTTTGAATTGGGCACCGTTCCCGCGATGGGAATTTCAAAGCCGGGCGGTTTGGGTACATGAAATGCTGGACAATCCGCCCCCCTTTTACCGCATGCATTTTTCACCGGGACATGGCATCAGTACACCGGCAATCATGTTTTACCACGGCAACACCGGCAGGGACTGGGCGTGGCTAGGGCTCGGCGGAAAGTTTACTTGCGGACTGAACATCCACCTCTTTTTCGACTACGACGCGTTACTCAACAAGCGGCACACCACCCATCTCGGCAGCATCGGATTGCTGTTGGGGTGGTAGTCCCCCGTGTCTTCAATGAGATAGATGATGTTTCGCACAAAGGCACGAAGGACACAAAGGGATTTACGGCAGTTGAGACTCCTTTGTGAACTTTGTGCCTTTGTGCGGGGAAAAATTGGAAAACAAATAATCAATGCCATTTAAGGCGGAGCAAGGGTCAGACTCCTAACTCCTAACTCCTAACTCCTTCCTTTCCGTCTTTGCGGTTAAAAAAATCCAATTCTTTCCCGTTTATGGTATATTGGAAGCGGTATGAAATTGCCGTTTTGTTTTTTTCAAAAGAACATTTCGTTCCCATCCACCATCAAATTATGGCACGTACAACGCTCACTCTACTCCTTCTCTTGCTGTTCCCCGCTTTCGCCTTCCCCTTTGAACCGGCGGAAACGCCGCTCATCAAATCCGGCGATAAACCAGTGCTGCTCAATGTCGATGTCAGCGGGGTTGCCGATCTCTATCTGATCGCCACCTACGGCGGAGACTCCTACGATTACGACCAAGCGATCTGGGGAGAACCCACGCTCTACGATGCCGAAGGCAATGCCGTGAGACTCACTACGCTCATGCCAGCCGGTACAAAAGTCGGCTGGGGAAATCTGCTCACTGATAAAAATCATCAAGACCGACCGCTCTCCATTGCCGGTGAAGCCCAGCAATTCGGCTTTTGGGCGCACGCACCTTCTGTGCTGCATTTCAAACTGGACGGAAAATACACCCGGTTTGAAACCAAAGCCGGACTCGATACCAGTTCTGTACGCGGCACCGTCGTTTTCCAAGTGCGTGATGCGCCGGTTGAGTATCCTACCGCCGAAGAATACATGCGGAATATGCCGAGACCTGTGCCCCCCCCGCCCGTGCCGGCTGTTCCTTCTGCGGAGCAAACGACGTTTCAATTTAACGTTGACGCGGCGAAACTGTTGATCGGGCAGGGTATCACGGAACTTGTTTTCATCCGCCGGTTGACCTACACGGGAGACCACATTTACACCGAATACGTCAATAGCCGTTGGATGCCCGGCGGAGGACTCTGTGTTCTCGACCTGCACACCGGCAAGGTGCGGGAGATTGTTCCTGAACTCACGCAAACCGGCGTGGTCGGCTGGTTCGATCTTTCCTTCGATGCCCAAAAAATTGTCTTCGATTATAAAGCCGCCCCCGATGAGGGTTATCGTATCTATGAAGTCAACATTGATGGTTCAAACCTTCGGCAGTTAACCTTTCCCGAACCCAACGAAGCCGAACTCGTCGCAAAGTATCGGCGAGGCTATCATCACGGCACCGACGATATGGAACCCTGCTATCTGCCGGACGGCGGAATCGTCTTTGCAACGACGCGGTGTCAATTCGGTGTGTTGTGCGACAGCGGCGATACCTTTACCGTTAAAAATCTTTACCGGATGAACGGCGACGGCACCGAAATGCGTGCGCTGACATACAGTGCATTGAGCGAAGCGACACCGACCATTCTTTCCGACGGACGTATTTTGTATCACCGCTGGGAGTATGTCGATAAAGCGGCGGGCAACGCTAAGGCTTTGTGGAGTATGAATCCCGACGGCTCCGGTTCCGCCGAAGTCTACGGCAACACGATTTCCTTTCCTGAAACAATGATTCAAGCGAGAGAGATTCCGGGTGAGCGGAATAAAATCGTGATGCTCGGTGCGTCGCATTGCTGCCCGAACAATGCTGTCGGTACGGTGATTGTGGTCGATACCTCGCAGCACATCCGCAGTCTCGGAGCGATGCGTTATGTTACCGATGATGTCGCGACGTTCCATCACAACGGCTTTCATTTTAGAGACGAAAATGGAGAATGGTTCCACGATATGACGGGCAGACCGGGCAGATTGTTCCGCAATCCTTATCCGCTTTCGGTGGAACTGTTTCTCGTGTCGCACAAGCCGAAGGGGCTTTTGTGGTCGGAACCCGCCGGTTACGATCTTTCATTGCTTGACGGTCAAGGACGTGAAACACTCCTGCTCAAAGACCCGGCGGTGTCGCTTTGGCATCCCTATCCGCTGGTTCCGCGGGAGCGTCCGCCGGTTCCTGCCGGCGGAACAGCCGATGCGGAACTTGCCGAGCAAGGACTTGCCCGATGTCTCGTTACTGATATTTACGTCGGTATGGAAAATGTTGAGCGCGGTGAAGTAAAATACATTCGGATTCTCGAACAACTTCCCCGCCCCTGGTCGGCACGCAAACCTTACGGCGATGACCACGCCGGTTCGATACACGCACACAGTTTCATCGGTGTTGGTTCACTCAGCGTGAAGGTGCAGCACGGCGTTGTCCCTGTTGAAGAGGACGGCAGTGCACACTTCCTCGTACCAGCAGGAAAAGCAATCTATTTTCAAGCGTTGGACGAAAACTATCATGCAATTCAAACAGAGCGGACGTATGTCAATTACATGCCCGGCGAAGTACGGGGCTGTATCGGTTGCCACGAAACGCCGGACATTGCCCCGCCGTACACTGCGGTCGTACCGAAAGCAACGCTTCGTCCGGCTTCGATACCCGGTCCGCAACGCACGCAGACGGAAGCAAGGCTCGTATTCGATTATGACCGGCAGATTCAGCCGATTTGGGACAAACATTGCGTCGGTTGTCATGGCGGCGGTGAAGAAATGCAGGCGGGACTCGATCTTCGGGGAACCCCAGTGGAAACGTCCAGTGTGTCTTATCGTTCGCTGAATCAACTTGCCAATACGGAGCGTCAGTTGCTCGGTTTTCGTAAGTATCGGGACGAGGATGCAGCGATGAATGATATCCATTACATTCAGCCGTACCAGTTGGGAGCGTTATCGAGTCCGCTGGCGGCGATGATTCACGGTCGGACGCAAACGACGTTGGACAATCCGGTGGTGAATCAATACACGGCAACACTGACGGAGGCGCATCTCGACTTGAAGTTAAGCGAGGCAGAGAAGTTGATGATCACAAACTGGCTGGACATCAATGGTCAGTACCATCCGTCCTATTGGGGACGTTTGCATGCGAGGTTTCAAGAGGAACCGGATTACCGACCGGCGTTTTCGTTCGAGGAGGTACAGGAGTTGATGAAACGCCGCAATCCCTGATCCCGTATATTGCCTGACGATGAACAGGGCTTTGCCAACCTTGCGTTTCTTTTTTAACCGCAAAGACGCAAAGGAATGTGCAAGGTTCGCAAAGAAAAAAACGGTAATTTGCCTCCATTGACGGCATCTATGTTTATGAAAAAACCGCAAGAGACCACAGAATTGCATATCAAAGAATTACAAGCCCGCATCGAACTGTTAGAAGAACAGTTGATGCACGCACAGAGTCTCACGACCATCGGGGAACTCACCAGTACCGCGACGCATGAGTTCAACAATATCCTGATGACGATCATCAACTATGCAAAACTGGGTTTGCGGAATAAAAGCGAAACAAGCCGGACGAAGGCACTCGACAAAATCCTGACGGCGGCAAACACGGCGGCGAAAATCACCAATACCGTTCTGGCAGGGGCAAAGAACCGGCAAAAAGGTTTCGAGCCGACCAATTTTGCGGCTCTGATACAGGATTCGCTTTTCTTATTGGAAAAGGAAATGAATAAGTACCGGATTACGGTGGAAAAATTCTTTCCCGATAAACTGCCGGAAATTATGGCGGACGGCAATCAGATAGTACAGGTCGTCCTTAACCTTCTCATCAATGCCCGGCAGGCAATGCCTGATGGCGGAAGACTTGTACTCAAAATGAGTTACGATGAGGAAAACGAAATGCTCGACTTCATCGTCAGAGACTTCGGCTGCGGTATTCCGCAGGAAAAGTTACCCCGAATTTTTGACCCGTTTTATTCCACAAAGTCGGGACCGGACGAAAGCGGCAAGGGGGGCACGGGACTCGGACTGGCAAGTTGCAAAAAAATTATCGAGCAGCATCAAGGCTCCATCCGCGTCGAAAGTGCCGAAGGCAAAGGGACTGCCTTCACGGTCAAACTCCCGACAATTATCCGGGCAAGGTTGATGGAGTTACAGCAGCCGCCGGAAGTGCCGGGCTGACCCGCAGGTAGCACATCGGTCTATCAGTCCGTCGACACGTTTGCCTGATGAGGTAGGTTGCCGACCGCCGGGCGGCAACGTGCGGTACTCCGCACTTGGGAGGCGAACACGCTATGCCCCGCGTTTTCCAGTGCCAGTCGGCTATCGCTGACGCAACCGCCCGGCGGTCGGCGGTCGGTTGCCTACCTTGGCTGCCCCAATTGCGAACGTGTCGACGGACTGCCATGCCGCCTATGCTGGACGCGATACCGTGTACTTTTCCCGTTTTAGCGGTACAATTGGGGGTATCATTGATTTTTCGTTCTTTGTTATTTGCCGTGCCCAAACAAACCATCCGTGTCGGACACAGTCCAGATTCTGACGACGCTTTTATGTTCTATGCCCTCGCCGAAGGTAAACTCGATACAAGGCAATATGAGTTCGTTCACGAACTTGTGGACATTGAAACGCTCAACCGCCGGGCTTTTCACGGTGAACTCGAACTGACCGCCGTCAGTGTTCACGCTTACGCTTACCTGAATGACGTGTATGCCCTCTGTAACTGCGGGGCAAGTATGGGAAACAAGTATGGTCCGATTCTCATCGAAAATGATACAACGCAAACGGCTGGCGGCAGACGACGGACGGCAGAGGCTCCGATGCGGATTGCCGTGCCGGGAGAACTGACGACGGCATTTTTAGTGCTGAAACTGTATCTGGCAAAGGAAAAGCGTACCAATGTGGAACTCATCAAGGTTCCATTTGATCAGATTACCGAAGCCGTGCGGGCACAGCAATTCGATGCGGGACTCATCATTCACGAAGGACAGTTGACATACAAACAGGAGGGAATGAATCTCATTGCGGATTTAGGGGTTTGGTGGACACAGCAGACCGGCTTGCCGTTGCCGCTCGGTGCCAATGTGATTCGCCGGGATTTACCCGGTCAAACGATTTCCGAGGTGGTGCGGCTGTTGCACCAGAGCATAAAATACGCTCTCGACCATCGGGAAGCGGCACTCGATTATGCCTTGCAATATGGTCGCGGCTTAAAGCGGGAGGATGCGGACAAGTTCGTCGGAATGTACGTGAATGACTGGACGCTCGACTTCGGCGATGTCGGTCGCCGCGCGGTCAAGGAGTTACTGCAACAGGCATACGATCACGGGATTGTTCCCAAGCGGGTGGTGCCGGAATTTATTTTTCCGTAGTGCCTTGTGTACCGTCAACGGTGCGAAACCGCATATTGCGTTACGGTTCAATCCGAACTCTTTTAACCGCAAGGGGCGCAAAGCCCTGTTAATCATTAAGACGCAAAGGACGCAAAGAATCTATTTTTAGAGGTTCTCTATTCCGGCGAAAACCTTACACTTCACTTTTCCCGCGAAACAACAAACTGGGCAAGTTCTGCGAGGGCTTGTTTGGCATCGGCACAGCCTTCAATACCGGCGAGCGATTCCACTGCTTCGCGGGTGAGTTTCTGTGCCTCCTTTCGGGCAATCTCCACAGCACCGGAGTCGCTTAACCGCTTCACAATCCAGTTTGCCGATTGTTCATCAAAATCGTCCCGGCGGATACGAAGTAAAATTTCCCTCTGCTCCTCTTCCGTTGCCTCTTGCAGGTATAATATCAGCGGCAGTGTCGGCTTACGGTGAATTAAGTCGGTTCGTAATGTCTTACCGGCAGTGTCCGTTTCGCCGACTAAATCCAGAACGTCGTCGATGATCTGGAACGCAAGCCCCAGTTTTTGTCCAAAAGACCGGAAACGCTCGACCACCGCAGGCGTTGCGGATGCGTAAAAAGCACCGAGTTCCGCGCTGCATGCCGAGAAGGGTGCCGTTTTACCGGCAATGATTTGCATGTATTCATCAATGGACATGTCGAACCGCCCTGCCGCTCCGATTTGCCGCAATTCACCTTCGCAGGTTTGCTTGGCGGCTTCGGCGAGTACCCGCAAACCTTCTATTCTGCCGGTGTCTGTTATTAACTCCAATGCCCGTGTCAAGAGCAGATCACCGGCGAGCACACCGACTTGGGCATTCCACCGGACATTAAAGGTCGCAACGTGCCGCCGGATGGTCGCACCATCCAGAATGTCGTCATGAATCAGCGTCGCGGTATGAGTCAATTCGAGCGCAGCGGCGACCTGAATATGCTGTTTGGTAACTTGTCCGACCACTTTTCCTGCCAAAAAAACCAAAGCAGGACGCAACCGTTTGCCGCCGATTTGCAAACCGTACTGGACCACCTCATCGACGAAGGGATCGGCATGGGTAAGAGTCTGACGCATCAATGATTCCATTGCGGTCATCTCGCTGGCAATGAGTCGGTAGGCGCCTTCAGACATGCATTTAATATACCGAAAAAAAATGGTTCGTCAATAAATATACTGCGAGTCACCGAAGCCGCCGCAGTCCGATGACACGTCACCCATACTGCCCTTTGCGGTTAAATCCTCTTTTTTAACCGCAAAGACGCAAGGATTGTGCAAGGGTCGCAAGGTACAGATTTCGTGCGTTTCGGCAATAAGTCAAAATACAAAACTTGACCTCACACCGACTCCCTTTTGATTTGCCGCATTAAAGAATTGATCGCCAGTGCATAGTTGCGGATTGCCGCAGCGAATTGACCATTTTGGTGTCCGTTGACCGCCTCATTTTCGTAACGCTTTGCCGCCTGTAAAGCGGCGGCATATTGCGATCCCTGTGTGGCTTGGACAACCTCTTGCAAAATTCCCGCCAGCACACCCGCAAACTCTGCTGATGGGGGAGTCTCCCACGTCCGGTAAGGGGCATTTCCGCTCACCACCGTTGATTGTTCAAAGGGTGAGCCTGAAAAGAGTGTTTTCTGTGCCAGCATGAAAAATGCGATGCCGGCAATCACTGCCGCAAGAGCAAGAAACGCTGCCGGCTGAATATACTTGAACACTTCTGCGTTCTCTCCCATATAGCCCGCAAGCAAACTTGCCGCCGACGCAAGCCCTGCCAAAACAGAGCCTGCCAGTATTCCCCACTGCCAGCCGGGTACTTGCATTTCGTTGTCGACGGCTTGCCGGACTTCTTCATTATCCATTGTCCGCGCGATGACCATCGTGATATTGTCCGTCCCGCCCCGCAGGTTTGCCAGATTGACCAGCGTTTCTGCGGCGGTATCCGGCGGGAAGAGGGCAAGAATTTGTCCGATTTCCGAGTCGGTGACGTGTCCGGTCAAACCATCACTGCACGCCAAGTAGGTGTCGCCGATTTCAATGGGCATTGGTCCTTCTAAATCGACCAGCAAGTTTTCGGTCGGACCCAAAGAGCGTGTGATTTGGTTTTTGGGAATATGACTGGGCGGTTGATCGAAAGAGGAATTTGTGATCCGGCATACTTCCCAAACAAGGCTGTGGTCGAACGTCAGTTGGTCAAGAGTATTACCGCGAAGCCGATAGACCCTCGAATCACCGACATGCCCAATTAAAAGTCCCTGCGGGGCAAGCACCAACGCATCACAAGTTGTCCCCATTTCCCGAAACGCATCTTCCCGGCTCTTTGCCCGGATAGCACTATGAGCATCGTAAATTGCCTGCACGAGGGCTTGTCCCAAAGGTTCTTCGATCCGCCCCAAATAACTTTTCGTAATGGTTTCGGTTGCCAACCGGCTGGCAATTTCTCCGGCAAGATGCGCACCCATCCCGTCGGCGACCACGCAGAGGTGTCCGCGATCCAACCACTGCCGGGAATTGGAAGCCAGTCTGACCAGGAATGAATCCTGGTTATTCGACCGCCGCAGTCCAATATCCGACTTCGCTGCGTGGTGGAGACTCATTTTCCAGTAGGCGGCGTGACTCATTGGTTCAGCAGAAGCGGAAAAGCAACGCCCTATATTGTAGCGAAAGAATGAATGCTTTGGAATACCTTTTTTTAAGGGAACCTCTAAAAATAGATTCTTTGCGTCCTTTGCACAATCTCTGCGTCCCTTGCGGTTAAAATAGTTCGGATTTAACCGCAAAGGAAGACACAAAGGAAAAATGTCCAACATCCTTCCCTCTTACGGCATCGTCCGTCCCATGATGAAGTTTTCTTCCTCTTCCTGAATAATGATTCGCGGAGTCACCATGATCATAACACTCTGCGTATCCCTTCCGGTTCCGGTGTTTGCAAATAACCGCTGGATGTACGGAAGTTTGTTCAGAATCGGCACCCCCGCTTCGGATCGTGCTTCACTCAACCGTTTAATACCGCCGAGCAAAACCGTTCCGCCGTCAGGGGCACTTACTACTGTACTGACCGAAAAGGTCGCTAAAATCGGCTGTTGGATGGTCACACCGGAACTGGACGACCGTCTGCTTGTGGAAGCCCTCCTCGGGTCGGTCGAAGTGGTATCTGTATCATCCCCTCTTGTGGTGTCGGTTTCCTCGCTTTGTTCGTCATCGCCGAAGTATTTGAACGTTTGAACCCGGACAATCGTGGTGAAGACGGGATTCAAGGACATACGGACATGTTGCCGGTCATTCGAGACCGTTGCCGTTACGTTCAGGACTTGCCCCTGATTCAACATGGTTACAATCGGCTGGTATCCGATGGCAAAGTCTGCGACAACGGGAGTCACGCTTGTAACATAGGGAATCTGTGTCGTGTCGTTGATCATTCCGGGCTGTCCGTTTTGAAGCATCACTTTGGGTGCCTCCATGACGCTGCTGCGGTTGTTCCCTTGTGCGGCTTGAATGAAGAAATAGGTTTCCAGTTTGCTTAAAATGGCAAAGCCGGTGCTGATTCCAGCCGCCGGATTGTAGCCGCCGAAGATCGGAGTGGTGAGACCAAAACTATCCTGATTAAGAGGAATAGAAGCCGATGCCTCGAAAAGTCTCGGAGCCCTTAAACCAATAACGACACCGTCCCCTCTGGGTGATGATGTTTCGGGAGTGTCGGGATCGTCAAAGAGGTGATTCACGTTCGAGATGTGTCCCGCCGCGTTGTCGTTTCGGATTGCCGCATCAAAGGCAGTGCCCAGTCTTTCGTAGAATTGGTCGGACAGCGTGATGTAGCGGACTTCCACTGCAATTTGCAGATCGTGCATCTTCCGAATTTGAACGAGCAGGTCTTCGATTTGTGCGTGAACCTCTTCGGTCTGACGAATGGCTAAACTTTGAGTGGCGGAGTGCATCTGCATCTCCCCATCTCCTCCGGCTTGTGCCATGAGCCATGATTCAGGCTCAATCACTGACAGGATAATGGACTGGATGTTGCCCATCCCCATTCCTCCCATCATGCCCATGCCGCCCATACCCATGCCGCCCATACCGCCCATACCCATGCCGCCCATGCCGCCCATACCCATGCCGCCCATTCCGCCCATACTGCCGCCGTAGCCGCCCATACCGCCCATTCCGCCGCCGTAGCCGCCCATACCGCCCATTCCGCCGCCGTAGCCGCCCATGCCGCCGCCGTAGCCGCCCATACTACCGCCGCCGCCCCATTGAGCGAGCACATTGCGGTCGCCTTGCACCGGATTTTCGTTGTCAGACATTCCATTGTAAGAAACCGGCATGCTGTCTTGTACCGGTGCGTTTTGCATCGGCATCATTTGCGGCATCGGTGTATGCCGCGGGTCGTGGCGGTTCTGAAGCCTGTACGACTCGTTGAACCGTTCCCGCAAAATATCCGCACTCACCGGCGAGGAGTCGGTATCCACAAGGTCTCCAACGTAGTATATTCTGGTGATGAGATCACCCTTTGCCCGGCGTTGACTCGTGATGTTGAGCATCTCGTTTTTCACCACGTAGGCAAGCCCCAGTTGGTCAAGAATGATATTGAGGGCACTCTTCATTTTGATACCGTTGGCTCTGGGCATGTAAACGATGGCACCGGACGGAACGTTGGCTTCTTGAAGTGCCGCCCGGTCCAGTATATGGCTGATTTGTACCTCATCGCAAAGCAGTTGCAGGGCTTGTTCCAGAGGAATGGGCTGTTGTAAGTTAAACGTAACCGGTCTCTCTAACTGCTGGATAATACGCTGTTCCATTGCCGGTCTCTGATATTGGAGATTCCGGGTTGTCGCCTGCCGCCGCTCGGTCAGTGCCTGCCAGTCAAGTCTGTAATGGACATCTCTTTCTGCAAAGTCCGGAAGGATCGAACCTCGGTCAACCTCGATCATCGCATTGATAAAACCGCCTTCCTTCTCCCGTTGGACGGCACGGCTGCGGCGGTCATTATAGACCAGTTGTGCCATTGTTGCTAAAAGTTCCGTTGCGGGATCGCCGGGAGCAAATTCTCTCGCTTTTTTGGCGACAATCAGTGCCTCTTCAAAACGGTTTTCATCGACATATTTTTTATATTCTTTGAACATTGCCGCCAGTGTTTCTTCCTTGTCAAGGAACCGCTGCTGTCCGAGGCGGAGTTCCTCCCAGACGGCTTCGTTCATTTGATTTTGTGCTTCCAGTGCCCGATAACGCTCCTGAAAACTTTGCGTTTCGGCAATGACCCGGTCAATGTGCTGGATGTATGCCGTTTTCCTTTCGGTATCAAGTTGTGTGTGTTGTTCCAGTCGGCGTTTGAGGTCATACAGAATTTCCAACGCTTCAGCCGGGCGGCGTTCTATCTGGGTCATCCGCTGAGCATCCGACAGTTTTTGCATGATTTCCGAGGAAATCTGCTGTTCCAACATCTGCTGTCTGCGGATGGTCTCGTCGATATGCGTACCAGGTCTTCCCGGTATAGGAATCGGCGGTGCCATTGTTTGAGCCGCACTCGCCTGGATAATTTGTCCTGAGTCCCGCACCGTTTGATGCGGTGCGGCAGTTTGCGGATTCGCCGCCGCCATCTGCGGACTCACCGCCATCTGCGGATTCACCGGTGGATTCACTTGCGGATTGACCTGTATGGGGGTTGCCGGCGGATTGACCGGAATACCCTGACGGCGGGCAGAAATTTCAGTGAGCAACCGGCTCGGACTCGGTGAGTTGCTTTGCGCAAACGCATATTCCGGCAATTCGGCGGCAGCGACTCTCAACACCATCTGCTCCGCTTGGTCGAATCGTCCCGCGTCGAGTGCGGTGCGTGCCTGTTGCAATATCTGGACTGCCTGCTGCAACTGTGCTTGTGCGGCTTGCGACAACGGCTGCTGCGACATCTGGATGGGAGCGGCGGGTGCATTCAGATTTTGCGCACGCCGGGCATCGGTGATCCGTTGGGTCATCGCCGTCGGTTCCAACCCCCTGCTCCTGTCGTCAGGACTGTAATGCTGCACCTGCATTTTTGCCGCCTCTTGCGTAAGTTGCACGGCTAAATCCAGTTCACCGCGGCGAATCATTGTGTCCGCCTGTATCAAATGAAAACGGGCATATTCTTGACGGAACTGCTCGGTGTTTCCCTGGGTTCTCGAAAATTCGACCAGTTGCCGATAGTCTTGGATCAGTTTCTGGACACGTGCCGGCTGGTCCTCATCAGGATGATACGACAACTGCATTGCGGTTACTTCCTGGACAAGCCGTTCGGCACTGGCAATATCTCTGGTCGCCACCGCTTTTCGGGCTTGATGTAATTTCCGGGATGCCAGTTCCTTTGTCTGCGGCGTGGTTGTTTGCGGTGTTACTGTCTGCGGTGTTGCTGTTTGCGGGGTCGATGGCGAAACTACATTTAAGGCAACAACAGGAATTGGGGGTTCCTGTACCGCCGGATTCTGTACGGGCGTACCTTGAGGCGGGAAAACCTGCGGCGGGAATGTTTGCGCAAGAAGAACACTACCGGAAAACACAACCACAAGAGTCAAACTTAACGTCAACCCCAGAGTGGCGGCAATAGAGCCCCGATGAAGTCTCAATGTTGGTTTCAATGTCATTCTCCTTATCTATTTCACCTATTTTCCCAAACCGACCTGTCCTTGGAAGGAAAACAAGGGTTGTATCTGTACGGTAATCGTCATATTCCTAACGAATCCATTAAGAAAAATTGAGAATAATCGGCAAAAACTGACTATCGGGCACAATTCGGCGAAAACGCATGCGTGGAAAAGGGGGAATAGACCGTACACGGCATGAAATTGTACTTTGCGGATTTTGTACTTCTTTGCGTCCTTGCGGTTCAATTCTCTTTTAACCGCAAAGGACGGTAATGGAAACTTGTTGGCGGATTGAAATCTGGTATCCGTACCCCCATCCATGCCTGCTTGTCCTTACCGGTAATTTTGTTAGAATCGGGTGAAGTTCAACGGTTTATTTTCTGATTTGTTGATTATGGGACGCGTCCTCGAGTTGAGTGTTGGTGATTTCCATGCTGTTGTTACGGGAACTGAAAATCCCGTATTGGTCGATTTTTGGTCGCCGGCGTGCGGACCCTGCCGGGCTCTTGTGCCGGTGTTGGAAGAACTTGCCGAAGAGAATGACAGAGAGGCGACGATTGCCAAAATCAACACCGCTGAATACCCTGAACTTGTTACCCAGTATGAAATCGACACATTGCCGACGCTCCTTATTTTCTACCAAGGCAAAGTGGTCGAACGTATGGTCGGTGTCCAATCAAAACATAAACTTCAATCCGCCCTCGATGAAATCGAATGAAAGTCATTAACACACCCTCTGCTCCGGCAGCCATCGGTCCCTATTCACAAGGTATTATCAGCAACGGTTTTCTGTTCACGTCTGGACAGATTCCACTGGTGCCGGAAGACATGTCTTTTCTTGATGGAACTATCGAAGAACAGACCAAGCGGGTACTCGAAAATCTGGATGCGGTGCTTGCCGCGGTTGGCATAGGCTGGGAACGGGTGGTGAAGACGACCGTTTACATGGTTGATCTTGCCGATTTTGGACGGATGAACGCCGTTTATGAACAGCATCTCGGCAGTGCCCGACCCGCACGGAGTACCATCCAAGTGGCAGCACTGCCGCGGGGAGCAAAAATTGAAATCGAACTGGTCGCCGAATGTGAAACTGCTGTTGCTTAAAACGGCATGAAATTGTGCTCTGCGTTTTTTGCGGTGAAAATTCTCTTTTTTTAACCGCAAAGTTCGCAAAGGAATGCGCAAAGGACGCAAGGGGTAACAACCCGGAAACTCGATAAGGGGAAAAAAGAGAAAATCTTAACCGCCATTCCCCCTTGTAGGTATAGCCATTCGTGTTACAATTCCCTGTCTATTGTAGATGGCCCCTTCGTCTAGCGGTCAGGACACGGCCCTTTCAAGGCCGCGGCACGGGTTCGATTCCCGTAGGGGTCACTTTCTTTGTTTAATATGCCCAAAAAATTGGAGTCTGCCATTGTCCGCCGGGAACATTCCGATCTCGGCAAAGTCTTTCCCAGCGGTGTCCGAATCGGCGAAACCTCTTACGGTCTCGGTGTTTTTGCCTTCGCTTTTATTCCCAAAGGCACGCCTATTGCCAGAGTTTCGGGGCGCATTATTCACGATGCCCATTACAGCAGCGACTACTGTATTGATGCTGGTGAGGACAAGGTTTTAGAGCCGGGACTGCCCTTTTGCTACCTCAACCATGCCTGCGAACCGAACTGCCAACTGATGCACTATGTCAAAGAAGCGGATGATGAGGAAGGCTTGGCGACGGGTGAACTTACCGAGGAAGAAATGAACATTGGTAGTGAGTGTGAACTCGAAGACGATGAAGTCTTTTACGATGATGCCTTTTACGACGGCATCGTCGGCGGTCTTGAAGAGGAAGAGGGGGCAGAGGCTGCATACGCTCTCAAGGAAGCGGATACGGACGATGACGAGTCATTACAAGAGGAAAATATATTTGAAAACGACGCGGATGCCGAAATTTGGGTTGAGGCGACGTGCGACATCATGCCGAACGAGGAACTGACGATTGATTACGCTTGGGCAGCCGACCGAGCCGCCCGATGCCTCTGCGGCAAACCGCAGTGCCGAGGCTGGATCGTTGATCCTGCTGAAAGACATCTGTTGCCGGAATAAGATTTTCGCCGGAACATAAGCCATTCCCCATTGGTGGTTATACCGTAAGCGGCATGAAATTGCCCTTTGCATTCTTTTAGATATTCTTTTTAACCGCAAAGACGCAAAGGTTGTGCAAAGGACGCAAGGTGCAGATTTGGCGTGTTTCGGCATAAGCCTTACATGGACTAATTCATCACAACCCTTGAAAACAAAGCACATAATGGCAACAATGGGAATGAGGGGGTACACAGCAGAACCCCCTCATTCCCAACAGCGGAGGGCACGGGAGTCGAACCCGCAACCGGTTTCCCGGCACCTCATTTCCAATGAGGCCGCTAGCCATTCGCTTACCCTCCAAACACACTGCCTTCCATGACACTTGCGTTTATTATAGTCTTTTGATAGAATTAAGCAAGGTGATGTTTTTCCAGAAGTTTCGACTGCCGTTCTGTCGAAAAGAATAGGGGGGGGTGTTATGCGCAGAATTTACACGTTCATTTGTGCCGGAATTATTAGTTGGACTGGTTGTACCGCTTATGCCCAGTCGCAAGAGGGTATCGACTCCGCAATTCAAGCACTGGCTGCGCCGGACGGCACGTTGTCTGTTGCCAATATGGTTGGGAACATTACCGGAGCACTGTGGGAAGCGATGGAAACGACGGGACCGCAAGTGTCCGCGATTGATGCTCCGCTCGTCATCCAGACGACTGTGCCTGAAATCAATCAAACGATCACCGAAATTCTTATTGGCGATGAACGGACAGGACGGTATCCGCCGAGATTACGAATCGACTTCGCCGAGTTCCCGCTTCGGTCGCTCACCGCAAACGGTACGAATAACGGCGCAGACAGCAGGAACGGAGTCTCGACGGAACTGGTTGCCCAACGTGTCCAAAGCCGGCTTCGCCTGCCGGAAATCCATCTGGAAATCGAAGGACGCACGGCAATCATATCGGGAACCGTCGAAACGGAACGGCAACGGCGGCTCGCCGAAACGATGCTCCGCTTTGAGCCGGGAATTGATGCCGTTAAAAACGAAATGACGGTGGGGAACCTCTAAAAATATATTCTTTGCGCCCCTTGCGGTTAAAAGAGTCCGGATTTAGAGCCTATTTCAAATTGCTGTGGAATAATTTTTCTCCACGAAAGGCACGAAAAGCACGAAAAAAGAGAAAATTTCGTGCTTTTTGTGTCTTTCGTGGAAGAAAATAAAAACTTTCCGTTCTGTTCATTCCAGAGTAAAAAGAAATACGCTCTAACCGCAAAGTATGCAAGGGGTTATGCAAGGTTCGCAAGATACAATTTCAAGCCGCTGACAGTATCGGCGAAAGTTACACTGCTCGTCCCTTTTGGAACGCTGCAATGTTCGCGGCAACGTGCTCCTTCTTGACGCTCCGCTTGATGGCGGCTTCCCAGGCACTTTCCGGTAAATCCAGATAGGTAGAGAGTTTTCCCAGCAAAATAATGTTTGCCGTTCGTACATTGCCGAGAGCGGTTGCCAGTTCGAGTGCTTGAAGATAGACCAGCCTCGGAAAAAACCGGGCAAGCACTGCTTCATCCACATCGGGATAGGGTGTTGTGCCGGTCGAAGCCGTTACCGGTACAATTTTTTGGTCAGAAACGATTGCCACCCCATCCTCGGCAAGATAGCCGGTGTACCGCAAGCACTCGATTCGTTCGAGTGAGCCGAGTACCTTCGCCTCGCCCTTTGGGACAAGCGGACTAAATACTTCTTTTCCGTATCGGATTTGTGCAATGACGGAACCGCCGCGTTGTGCCATTCCGTGAACTTCGTTGGTTTTTACATCGAATCCCGTTGCCACGGCTGCCTGGGCAACAACTTCACTTGCTAATAGAATACCCTGTCCGCCGACACCTGCCAAAACTACACTTGTTGTCATGGTTTTATTGCTGTGACTCTTGCTGCGGATATTGTATCCCAAATGGATGAAAAAACAATGCCGTACTTGACGGGCATTGGGGAGCGTGCGGCTCCATTGAGCAGGTATGCCCTCCAACGGAAGGGAGTGGGGTACTTTGCTTATGGGAACCTCTAATAATTTCATTTTCCGTCCTCCGATTCGCCCTGTCAAGCCTGGCTCGGCGATTTTTCGCGAAAAACCAACCACTTTTCATCACGCCGATCCCCAAAATCACGCCATCAGCGCGCACCTTCACCCTTACTTCGCCACTTTTGGACACTTCAAGCTCACAAAACGACACATGTTATAGACCAAATTCCGCACCCCTATCCAAAAACGCGCCCGACCAAA
>Ga0099364_10000641_pt1 | contig 59815 bp, 46 predicted proteins | sample TergutTh196P3_FD_73070 | JGI IMG/M metagenome (GOLD analysis project Ga0099364, IMG submission 73070) | Microcerotermes parvus P3 segment gut microbial communities from Pointe-Noire, Republic of the Congo - Th196 P3 | ecosystem: Host-associated > Arthropoda: Insects > Digestive system > Gut ... | reverse complement strand
TCCGACCCAATTGCGGAAGGAAAAGTTATAGAAGCGGCAAATACGCGAGCGTTATCAAGCGGAACCACAACGGACGCGGTTTTTGAGCTTGTACAAAACGTACGTGAAAAAACTCAAGTCCCGCTTGTTTTTCTTACATACCTAAATCCGGTGTTCAAATATGGCTATAAAAGATTTTTCGAACGCTGTAAATCAACGGGCATTGACGGTATTATTATCCCCGACCTGCCTTTTGAGGAAAAAAGCGAGTTGGCCGATTATGCTGAACAGAACGATGTTTGTATTATTTCCCTTATATCTCCAACTTCAAAGGAAAGGATAAATAGAATTGCCGAAAGCTCAACCGGTTTCATATATCTTGTTTCGTCCATGGGAGTGACCGGCGTTCGTGAAAACATAGACACCGACCTTGAATCCATAATCAAAGACATACGCGCCGTAACGAATACTCCGGTTGCCGTAGGGTTTGGCATATCCACTCCCGAACAGGCAAGAAGGTTCGGTAGCATATCGGACGGAGTTATTGTTGGAAGCGCCATTGTTAAAATTATTGCGCAACATGGGCAAAACGCCGCCGCGCATATATGCGAGTATGTGAAGTCAATGAAATCGGTTTTATAAAAGAGGTTGGCGGGGTTCAAACAGTAGACGACCCTTCTCGTTGCAGATATATGGAACGAAAAGATGCAGAATACGACCGTATTGCACAATATATCATCCCAAACCCGTTAAATTGGAAAATGGATAAATTCTATTCCGCGTAGAGACAAGGCATGCCTTGTCTCTACAACAGACTAATATTGTATATTTGCGCACAATGTGATACTTTTACTTCAAGGGAGGAGCATATCATGTCATCAACAAACATTAACATCAGAACTGATAACGAAACAAAAGCCCGCGCGCAGCAGATATTTGCGACATTGGGATTAGACATGACCACAGCGGTAAACCTATTTCTGCGTCAAACTGTGCGTATGAATGATATTCCCTTTGTCATTACTACAAAAACAGTACAACCGAAACCGAATACCAAACTCACATATGGCAGAGGATGTATGAAAGACAAAATGTGGATGGCAGAGGATTTTGACGCGCCGCTTGACGACTTAATGGAGTATATGGACTGAGGTATTTGCTTGATACACATGCTTTGCTTTGGTATTTTCATAATTCTCCTAAATTGCCTGACACTATAGCGGATATAATCGAAAATACAAATGTGCAAAAGTTTATAATTTTTTTGAGGAGACATATCATGACTTACACCGAAGCAGCTTATGAAAACGTAATAGATCTGGCGGTTGTTATTTCCATTTGACTGTGTATAATAACGATGTAAAGAAAGTAAAGAATTATTGGAGGTTGATTTCATGGATACCGCAAGACTATCTTCTAAAGGTCAGGTAACAATACCTGTTGGCATTCGCAGAAGACTGGGACTTCGGGCTGGGGAAAACGTTGTTTTTATTGAACAATCAGGTAACGTATTGATTACTTCGGAGCAGGGAATAGGTTTCACCGTGTCTGATACTTGGTCTGAAGAATACATTGAAAAGGTAATGCACTTTGGCGAGTCTCAAGATCCAACTTTTTTTGAGCAACCTGAACTACCGTTTACAAACAGAGGGGAGCTATTTGATAACAAATAATACCAGTGAATTTTCACGCATTAAAAGTTTAACCCTTGAGGATTGGTCGCAAGAATAAGGGTTAACCCGTCTCTACAACAATAATCCGCATAACCCCCAATCACCGGGACAATCCAGATTTCGCAATCCCGGAAAAAACACAATTTCTACGATAATAGGTGGATTTTCAAAATATCGCGTTAGAGCGACAATAGCGCGACTCTCTTTCGTTATTATTATTTGTAAGAATAAAGAAAGGAGATTTGAAGATGAGAGCAGAGCGCGATTATTATAGAAACACTAAAGCAGACGAAAACATATTTTCAAACGTAATTGTATCAAACGTCTTTATAGCATTCTTTTTAGCTGCGTTGTCCAGTTATTCAATACCTCTGCGCGGTGTTCCTCACGACGTTCAGGTATACTACAAATTGGCTAATGAATATCATATTATTTCATGGATTCTAATTCTAAACCTACAACATTATTTTAACATATCGGCGTGGTCGTTCTCCAGGAAATTTGCCGTAGGAGTCCTATATGGAGCAATACTGATTCTTCTGATAACCTCATTTTATACGGCGCCGGTTGAATCTCTTTTCTGGACGTGGATTATTTCAGTTTTATATGTTGGGGTATTAATGGCTGATTTTCCTGTTTTATGGAGGAAAGAGATTGCAATGGAACCTTGATGTTAACGTAATATATAGGGGTTGTGTTATGCGCAAAATGTCAAACGAATAACAACGCCGCCAGTCTCCGGTAAGGGCAGTCGGGCGGCGTTTTCTTTCACCATAATAAAATGTACTTAAGCTATAGCTTCGGATACTATCTCTTGAGCTTCGGCTTGTATTTTCTTCAAGTGTTCTTCGCTTAGAAAGCTTTCCGCGTAAATCTTATATACGTTTTCGGTGCCTGAAGGACGAGCCGCAAACCAGCCGTTTTGAGTTTCAACTTTCAGCCCGCCTATCGGCGCGTTGTTTCCGGGGGCATTAGTTAGTTTAGCGGTTATTTTTTCTCCTGCAAGGACATTTGCTTTTACCGAGTCAGGCGAAAGTTTGCCTAGTTTTGACTTTTGTTCCGGCGTCGCAGGGGCGTCCATTCTTGAATAAAATGGTTCTCCATAAAGAGAAATCAGCTCGTCATAATGCTGAGCGGGATTCTTTTCAGTAACTGCCGTTATTTCCGCCGCAAGAAGATCCATAATTATTCCATCTTTGTCAGTTGTCCATGTCTTTCCGTCATGCCGCAAGAAAGACGCGCCAGCGCTCTCTTCTCCGCCAAACCCGAAAGATCCGTCCAGTAAGCCTTCTACGAACCACTTGAAACCTACGGGAACTTCGCAAACCACGCGTCCTATGCCTTTTGCGACCCTGTTTATCATGGAGCTTGATACGAGCGTTTTTCCTATCATACAATCCTTATTCCATTCTCTGTTTGTAAAAAGATATCGTATGGCTACCGCCAGGTATGCGTTAGGGTTCATGAGTCCCTCGTGAGTTACTATTCCGTGTCGGTCAAAGTCGGTATCGTTTCCGAAAGAGACTTCATAATCGTCTTTCATATTCAGAAGCCCTGCCATTGCATATGGCGAAGAACAATCCATGCGAATTTTCCCATCCTTATCAACACTCATAAAACTAAAAGTCGGGTCGATTCTTTTGTTCACGATTACAAGGTTTTTAAGTCCATAAAGGCTTGATATCGGTTCCCAGAAAGCTATTCCTGAGCCGCCCATTGGATCCGCGCCTATTCTCATACCCGCGTCGCGTATTATGTCCATATTTATAACATTTTTCAAATCTTTTACGTAGGGAATAACATAATCATATGCTCTTGTGGTTGAAGCTTTTATAGCGCGTTCAAAAGGAATTCTTTTTATGGAAGATACGCCTGCGCGAATTAACTCGTTTGCCCGGGTCTGTATTACGTTTGTTATTTCCGGTGAAGCCGGACCGCCATGCGGCGGGTTATATTTAATTCCTCCGTCTTCTGGAGGGTTATGCGAGGGAGTGATAACTATTCCGTCGCTTATTCCTTTTTTAGTCTTATCATTGTTCCATACCAGTATTGCATGTGATATTACCGGGGTAGGGGTATAGCCTACATCCAACGCCCCCGCTCCCATTAACGGAGCTTGTACGACACATTCAACGTCGGCTGCCGCCATCACTTCAACGCAAGTCCTTAAAGCCGGTTCAGAAAGCGCGTGAGTATCCATTCCTATAAACAATGGTCCCGTAATATTTTTGCTTTTTCGATATTCTATAATAGCCTGCATTATAGCTATTATATGCTGTTCGTTGAAGCTGTTCGATAAAGAAGAACCACGATGACCTGACGTTCCGAATGAAACCAGATTCAATGGGTCATCCGCATTTGGCGCTTGCGTGTAATATGCGCTTATCAGTCTGGGGATATTGACAAGGAGATGTTGTGGCGCAGGTTTTCCCGCATAAGTGGAAACATCCATAAATAACGACCTCCTTAGATTATTATTTACAAGTTAGTACCTTGCGTAAAATTGGATATATAATAACACATCCCAAAAATACGAGTTTAAATTAAATCGCCTTGCTTGTTGTTGTGTTTTTAAGTTATCATGTTATTTGTTCTTCTGCTGAGTTTAAGTATATAATAAGATATGAAAGACAAGAAGAGCGATAATTCATATTGGAAGGAGGTTAACGCCGTGATCGAGAAATTTTTGGAATTAATGGACGAAAAATTCGTAAACCCGACTAAGCTACATGAATTGACCGAAAAAATGAATACGGTGGATATTGCCGACGCATTTGAAAATCTTAGTAAAGAAAAAACGATCCAGGTATTTAGGCTCTTGTCGAAAAGCATTGCCGCCGATGTTTTTTCGTATTTGATTCCCGAAATGCAGCAGATTATTGTGGAGGCTTTGACGGATGCTGAAATAGGAAAAATCATAAACGAGTTATTCGTTGATGACGCCGTTGACTTTATTGAAGAAATGCCGGCGAACGTAGTAAAGCGCGTATTGCAGAACGTCGATGAGAAAAAGCGTCAGCTTATCAATCAGCTTCTGCAGTATCCAGAAGACTCCGCAGGCAGTATAATGACTACCGAATATGTGGATTTGAAAGAAGATGCAACAGTCAGAGAGGCTTTTGATTACATTAGATCGACGGGCGTAAACAAGGAAACGATTTACACATGTTATGTCATCCGGCGCGACAGATTGCTTGTAGGGGTGGTATCAGCAAAAACGCTTATGTTGTCAAAGCCGCAGGATAGAATTGGCGATATCATGGACTCGAATCCAATTTTTGCGCACACGACCGAGGATCAGGAAGCTATCGCCGAACTGTTTAAAAAATACAGCTTGCTGTCCCTGCCTGTAGTTGATAAAGAGCAACGGCTTGTCGGCATCGTCACGGTTGACGACATAGTGCAAATCATCGAAGACGAAGCTACCGAGGACTTTGAAAAGATGGCCGCCCTCACCCCGTCAGAAGAACCATATATGCAAACCGGAATACTCAAGCAATCGCGCAATCGTATCTTTTGGCTGATGTTTCTCATGTTGTCCGCGACAATTACAGGTAGCATCATATCCAGCTTTCAGGACTCGTTTATAGTTTTTCCTATGCTAATAGCGTTTATACCGATGCTTATGGACACGGGCGGCAACGCGGGCGCCCAGGCGTCCACATTGATTATTCGCGGAATAGCTTTAGATGAAATCCACTTCAAGGATGTTTTAAAGGTGTTATGGCGCGAAATACGCGTTGGCGTTTTATGCGGCCTTGCTTTGGGAACCGTCAACTTTGTACGGATTTACTTAATGAATAATAGAGATTATCTATTAAGCTTAACGGTGTCGTTAAGTTTGATATGCACAGTGGTTATATCGAAAAGCGTCGGCTGCATTCTTCCGCTTGCCGCGAAGAAAATGAGCTTTGACCCGGCAATTATGTCGGCGCCAATAGTTACAACTATAGTTGACGGCGCGTCGCTGCTCATTTATTTTTCAATAGCGAGGATGATTTTGAGTATATAAAGCGGGCTTGTGTTCAAAAACCGTTGTGCGTGGACGGAATCGAATTGTTGTTTGAAGCAAAAAGGAATATCTATGTTTTTTTAGAATTGACGTTGTATTTTTTTCGCCAACGCTTAGCTTCCTCGTGTTTTCCCAATCTGTCATAAACTCTCGCAATGTTGTTATAGGTGTCGGCAGTGTCCGGGTGATTTTTGCCCAACACTTTTACATATATATTTAAAGCCTTCTCATATAATAAGAGCGCTTTGTCGTATTCGCCTTGATTTATATAAACATTCGCAATGTTGTTATAAGTTGTGGCGGTTTTCGGGTTATCTTTGCCCAAAACTTTTTCATAAATATTTAAAGCCTTCTCATACAATAAGAGCGCTTTGTCGTATTCGCCTTGACTATAGTAGACATTCGCAATGTTGTTATAAGTTGTGGCGGTGTCCGGGTTATCTTTGCCCAAAACTTTTTCATAAATATTTAAAGCCTTCTCATACAATAAGAGCGCATCGTCGTATTCGCCTTGACTATAGTAGACATTCGCAATGTCGTTATAAGTTGTGGCGGTGTCCGGGTGATCTTTGCCCAACACTTTTTCTCTTATAACACGCGCTTTTTCATGCCACATGAGCGCCTTTTCGTATTCGCCTTGATCGTAGTAGACATTCGCCATGTTGTTATAAATTGCAGCGGTGTCCGGGTGATCTTTGCCCAACACTTTTTCTCTTATAACACGCGCCTTTTCATGCCACATGAGCGCCTTATCGTATTGACCTTGATCGCAGTAGACAGTTGCAATGTTGTTATAAGTATGGGCGGTGTGGGGGTGATCTTTGCCCAACACTTTTTCGTAAATATTCAGCGCCTTCTCATATAATAAGAGCGCTTTGTCGTATTCGCCTTGTCTATAGTAGACATTCGCAATGTTGTTATAAGTTGTGGCGGTGTTCGGGTGATTTTTGCCCAGCGCTTTTTCGTTTATTTCCAAATCCTTCCCATACCACGCGAGCGCTTCGTCGTATTTGCCCTGACTTTGAAAAATTCTAGCTATTTCATAAGCTGCGTTATCCAACTCATTTTCATATTTCGGCAGAAGCTTTATAAACTCGCTGAAAAATCGGTTAAGCTCGGCGTAATATAAAACCCGTACAGAAATATTCAATTCAAGTATTTTTAATACAACTTCAAACGCCTGCTTATTCTCATAATCTTTTAATTGATCGTATCTTTCGATATAATACTCCAGCAGATTCTTGTTTGCTGCGCTGTAATACTCATTTAATGCATTCGTTTCTTTAGTTAGCGTCTGGGGCGCGTCATCGGCTTTAAAATACGCCTTATACTGAAAAAACGAATTGAAATCCGGCGCGTTGCGGGCAATTTTTTTGCGAAAATACAGCGGCATCATAAAAACAAACACATATGGCAATTCCGCTAAGCCATCCCGGCAAAAATTAAGAGTTTGCAAAAACTCCTCGTCCTTAAAATCGCCACATGCCAGTTGAAAGTTCAAAAGCAACAAAAAACGCGCGTCTTCACGCAATAAGTCGCGCAATGTCGCGCAAGAGAACCTGAAATCATTGCCGATACTTTTAAAATCAATAACTTGAACCTCCCCAGGAGGAAAGCAATCGCGCATTCTTTCCGCTATTTTGCTCTGTACGGGTGAATTAGCTATCACGCAGAAAAATGCGTTTGTTGTCTGGTGGCTAAGCCTGACGCTCAAACGTTCAAACTCTAATTCGTCATAGCCGGATAAATTGTTCAATCCAACAGCCCCGGACGTTTATCACAATACTGCCGAATAAGCGGGTGCAAATCAATCCACCCGTCCCCGTTATATTCAAATACAACCCCCACAGATAATAAATGAGATAAATCCGGGTCATTTCGGGGCTGATGATCACCTTCCATTATTTTTTTAATCATTGGAAAGTATTTATTCTCTGCGCTGAAAAACTTATCGCTTGCAAAAAGGTTCATGGCTATTTTAGATGACGCCATGTCAACCGTTTTTCTTCCGCGCATATGAGCCTCAAAGGTGCTGTCGCGAACCAAACAGCAAGTATCCCGAAGACTTCCTCCTGCCATTTTGATTATTTCATTAAGAACGCCTTTTTCAAAATAAGATTCATCGACCCTTTTTAGGATCAGCTTCTTGATTACATCAACGCCAGCTTTGTACGGTTTTTTAAAGGACTCGGGATAATGGGTTTTGATCATTGGCATTATGGCGGGTTTAACAAAATAGCCCTGTAATGTATTGGCTATTGGCGAACGATAGATATTTATCGGACATGCGATAATTAAATGCGTATTAATAGCGCAAAGAGAGGAAATATCCCTGCTGAAGAGTCTTTCCGCGTTTTCGGTCAGGCATTTTTCAAGCCCGTCGATGACAATTACCATCTTGTTTTTATTCGGCTTGTTAATCTCGTCAATTAATGCGTTTAACGCATTGATTATGTCTTTCATTTTAGGGTCTATTTCTCGCCTAAATTCTTCCTTTTGCACAGAATTCACCTTAAGATAAGACGTGATCTTAGAAACGATTTTAAATAAACCAGGTAGGGAAGCTGACATAGCCGCGCTGGATTCAATACCGGCTTCCGCTGTTTTTTCTACGCTTCCCCCGATTATTTTTGTCGATAATGCCTCGTTAAAAGTTTTGATAAGCTTTGGCGGCGCTTTAATTTTCTTGTTCTTGGCATATATCATCAGGCGTTCTACTATCAGCATGAAAATATCTATATAGCTGAAATTATTAAGGTCTAAATCGTCACGCGCTTCAATAGTGATTGAAGGAGTATTATTATTGCGCAGCTTTAAGGTTAACATTCGCAGTTCAGTGGATTTACCGCACCCCCCATGCCCAACCACCAGAATATGTGTTTTGTCACGAGATGTGCTAATGCGTTCATATAGGCTTTCACAGAATTCATAGCATTCTCCTCCTCTGACAGCTGCTGTCCGCTGATAAAGCTCCTCCTGTTCTTCAGTTAATTCTTTGGGGTGGAATAGATTAGCTATATCTGCTAAAGTTATTTCTGTTGAAGTTGCTGACTTTTGAATCATAATCGACCTCCGAAATGATTGCCTTTACTAAACGATGTTATTATATCACTACTCGGTAGCCAGAAAACTGGCGCATTTTCCTACAAAACGGTATAATTATTTTCAAGACCGCTTAAAAAAGCTGCGGATATCTCAGCGGTTTGACCGATCTATTCCTACAAGCGCAAGTACATGAAAGTTTTATATGCTGTCTGCCATACGATAGTAGCCGGCAAGGACATTGTAGGGTTTCGTTAAGCAATTTGGGTATTGCGTACATTACTGGACTAATAGATGAAAGGACATTAATAACATGCGACTTACAAAAATGTCTCATTCCAGCGGGTGAGCGGCTAAAATAGGGCCGGCGGAGCTGGCTCAGGTTATGTCGGACATTAGCGCAGCGTCTCATTCGCGAGATAACAAAGACATTATTGCGACGTGGGATGGCGGGGAGGATGCCGCCCTGTGGAAAATTGACGAGAACAGAATAGGCGTTTTAACCGTTGACCTTATAACTCCGGTTGTAGATGACGCTTACACTTGGGGGCAAATAGCCGCCGCCAATTCCTTAAGCGATGTTTTCGCAATGGGAGGTAGTCCCAAAATAGCGCTAAACGTTGTCGGATTTCCTATTAAAAAAGCGCCGATTTCCGTATTGAAAAGCATTCTTGAAGGCGGCTTGGACAAGATAAAAGAAAGTGGCGCGATACTTGCGGGCGGACACAGCGTTCAGGATGATGAACCAAAATATGGTCTTACAGTATACGGCGAAGTTGACATAAATAAAAAATGGCTGACAAGAGGCGCCAAAGAAGGAGATTCGCTAATACTTACCAAACCTTTAGGCGTTGGCGTAATTGCTACTGCTATAAAAGCTGATATGATAGAAAAAGAAGAGTCAATTCAAGAAGCTGTGCGTTCTATGACAAAACTTAACGATCTGCCAAGGATACTCACATCCGATCTATGGAAGGCAATTCATGCGTGTACGGATGTTACAGGATTTGGCTTAGCGGGTCACGCGCTTGATATGTTGACCGATTCCGAGCTTGATATTGAATTATTCGGAGATAATCTCCCTATTATCTCCGGCGCGGAGGATTTGGCCAATTCCGGGCTAATTCCTGAAGGCGCGTATCGCAACCAAATTACATATCAGGAGCTAGTAGCCGGTTCTATGGATATGCTTTTTGACGCGCAAACTTCAGGCGGGCTTTTGATAGCCGTCGCTCCCGAATATACAGGTTCGTTGATAGATTTATGCCATAATAATGGATTTGAACGCGCAAGTTTAATTGGGCAATTCAAACATAGAGTAGGGAATGTAAACAAATTAAGGATTATATAATTTGCTTGATGAAGAAAGGATTTGATTTTAAAGCATGAGTTTATCAGAAATCATTGTTCAAAAGTATGGAGGCTCTTCCGTCGCAACGTCTCAGAAGATTATGGACATAGCGGAAATAGTCAAAAAGAGGGTTCTTGATGGTAATAAAATGGCTGTGGTCGTTTCCGCGATGGGGAAGACTACCGACGGTTTATTGAAGCTGGCGGGAGAAGTCGCAAATAATCCGATTCCAAGAGAGGTAGATATGCTTCTTGCAACGGGAGAGCAAGTGACGTCAGCTCTTTTGGCTCTTGCGTTAAACGATAAAGGAATTCCCGCTGTTTCCCGTAACGCTTTTCAGCTTGGCATAGTGACATCAAGTAATTACTCTAACGCAAGAATTGTCGATATGGACCTTCAACAACTTGAAGAAGACTTTAAAACTTATGAAGTTGTAGTAATAACCGGGTTTCAGGGCGTTACGGAGGAAGGCGACCTAACTACTCTCGGCAGGGGAGGTTCGGATACTTCGGCAGTTGCAATAGCCGCAAAAGCAGGCGCTAAATGCGAGATATACAGCGATGTCGCCGGAGTTTACACTACAGACCCTAACGTAATTAAAGGCGCTAAGAAACTTGACGCGATAACTTACGATGAAATGCTTGAGCTTGCGGCGCTTGGAGCTAAGGTACTGCATTCGCGCGCCGTCGAACTTGCAAAAATATATGATGTGCCGCTTTATTGCGGAGCAACTTTTTCAGATGAGAAAGGAACGTTTATAATGAAAAATTTACCCGAATGGCTTGAGCATCCCGTAGTAACCGGAGTAACCGTCGCGCGGAATCAAATTAAGTTTTCTCTTGTATGCATGAACAACGGAGATACCGCTCTTTCCAAACTCTTCCACGCACTTGCGGATAATTACGTAAACGTTGATATGATATCGACGGCTATGGGAGGAAAAGAGAAAAAAGAAGTCTTCATAACATTTTCAGTTATAGATTCGCCAATTGGAGGCAAATCCGCGAAAGAAGTCACCGCCCAAACCGTCAGAAACTGCCTTGGAGTCGAGCCCGACTTTGAAGAAGCCGTAAAAGTTTCCGCCGTGGGAGTTGGAATGAATAGCGCTTCCGGAGTCGCCAGCAGGTATTTTAATGCTCTCAATAAATGCGGCGTTGAAATACTTGGCGTCACAACCTCGGAAATTAAGATTTCAGTTCTTGTAAAGATAGAGCAGGCTGAAATGGCATTAAAAGCTTTGGTAGACGAATTTGAATTAGCGCAATGATTCCAATCCTAAATCAATCGTATGCTTCGTTGTTATTGCTCCCCTCGCTCGACGTAGGTCTATCTACGCCTTCGCTGCTCAGTCGCAATAGCCGCCTCGCCTACGCTTGATTTAGAATTGGAATTTAAACTCGGAATTAGCGTAATGATTCCAATCCTAAATCAATCGTATGCTTCGTTGTTATTTGAGGAGGAAAAATAATGGAAGTTGAAGTTGGAAAGTTTGAAAGCAAAAAAGAGCTTTATATGAGCATGAACGATTCTCTTATTCGCTTGCTTGAGGAAAGCGACGATCTAGTATCGAACCTGTCAAACGCCTCGGCTTTGATAAAGCTGTTCTTGGATGAAATTAACTGGGCTGGCTTTTATTTGATGAAAAACGGCGCTTTGATATTAGGACCTTTTCAAGGTAAACCCGCAGTGACGAAAATCAGCATGGGGCAAGGCGTATGCGGAACTGCGGCGGAAGAAAAGAAAACTAAGCGAATAGATAATGTACATGCTTGTAACAATCACATCGTCTGCGACGTTAACTCCTCTTCCGAAATTGTGGTTCCCATTATCGCAAATAATCAAGTATTGGGAGTCTTGGATATAGACAGCCCGATAATGGCAAGATTCGATGAAGAGGACGAAAAAGGACTGGAGGGTATAGTAAAAACGCTGTTATCAGCGTTTGAGTAAATTTATGGCTGCAACTTGAGATATTGCTTTAGTAAAAATGCGCAAAAATATGGGAATGTATAAATGTCGTTGCCAAGTCCAATATTACCTCCGGTAAACTTGACGCCGTAACTGATATCTGGATATTTGCCGCTACCAATAAGCGTTCGCAGCGACTTCGACCTTCCGCTTTTTGCTTTTACCTCAACAGGAATAAGCCTCGAAGCGGTTCTGACGAAGAAATCCTCCTCCAAAGTGGAATCGTCGCGTTTGTAGTAATAAAGATTATATCCGCTTTTAACAAGAGCCTCTCCGACGAAGTTCTCATAAAGTGCGCCTTTGTATACGCCAAGGTTTTTATTTGCCCTCAGATCATCTTGCGCCTCTTCGTCAAGCATGGCAACAAGTAACCCGCTATCGGCAAAATAGATTTTGTACTTTGTTTCATCGTAATTGCCTTTTAGCGGCAGCTCCGGGAAGTTGAGGCAGTAACAGATGTTAATCATACCGGCGTCATCCAACCATTCGATACAGCCGCGATAATCCTTAAAACGAGCTCCAGAAGCTACTTTTGATATTTGAAATTTTTTATTGTCTTTTGCAAGCTGCGGCGGGATTTGGTTGAACACATTGAGTATCCGCGTTTGATCCATTCCTCCCGCATATTTACGGATATCTTCTTTATAATCGGAGATCAATTGCCGCTGTATTGCAAGCGAATCTTCGAAGGTTCCTTTGGTTATATATTCCCGCGCGACCGCCGGCATACCGCCAAGTATGCAGAAATCAAGAAAGAGAGAGCAGTAAACCGACATTTCAACATCGTTAAACGGCGTCAACTCAACCATATGACCAAGCATATCGTTGACGGACTCGCCATCGTAGCCCTTTGCCCATAAGAATTCTTCAAAGTCAAGAGATCGCATCTCGTAATCAGTTTTATACCCAACGCTATTGCTTTCTATTTTTTTATAATTGATTCCAAGCATGGATCCACTGCAGATTACATCAAATCTAGCGTCAATACTAAAGAATTTCAGCGCGGTTGAGATATCCGGGAATTCCTGCAGTTCGTCAAAGAAAATAAGGGTTTTGCCCTCACCGGTAATAAAACGCTTGGAAGGGTCAATGCGGGAAATATTTTTGATAATATCATCCGTTTTGTATCCATCAATTGTAATCATTTTGTACTTTTGCTCTTCAACAAAGTTAATATAGATTACATTTTCATAGTTCATTGCGCCGAACCTTCCTATTGATTCGGTTTTTCCAACTTGGCGAGAACCTTTAACAATAAGCGGTTTTCTGCCGGGATTGTTCTTCCATTCCATAAGGAACGCATCTATTTTTCGTTTCATATAGATCATGACGACAACTCCCTATTACAAAATAAATAGCGAATAATCGTCATTATATCACAATAATATAGCGAATTATATAAGAGATTTCACAAAATCAGTGCAATCGAATAAAGTGAAACTTGCGACAGTTTTTTTGATCCCTCACTCTTAGCCGCGCTGTTCCAGGGGTTTAGCCGCTCTACGCCGCTCTCACTCTTGTTGATGATCTTCGTGCTGGTTTCCATCGCCCTGTTCTGCATTTGGTTGCAGTTTAATATATGGTATACTTAGTTTAGCAGGAAGCTGTCAACAGTCGGGATTTACGGAGGTGACGAAAAATGATGTCTGTCAAGCGAAGCGATATTTTACTGTATGCTTTATGTATCATGATGTGCGCTATAAGTTACGTTATTTTAACAGAGAATATAGAGATGTCGCTGGCGCCGCATAAAACCGTAATGGAATACCTGTTTAATTATAACTTTGTGTTTATAGAAGATGTGGGATATGAGCAGACAAACGGGTTGTTTATTATTGCGCGGAATTGTCTTGGAGTTAAGTTATTCATCAACTTGTTTTTAATTATGGTATTTGGTTTCTTGAGTAAATACGCAGGAATTAAACACAAAATCGCGGCTATTATAAAGTTTTATTCTATATCATTGGTAAGCGCGTTTGCGATTACGATGATAAGAATATCGGTAAGCGTTCCTTTTTGCACATGGGATAGATTTCATTTAATACACATCGTAATTTCTTTAACAGTTTATTTTGCGGCAGGACTAATCTTATTTTTTGTGATGGAAAGAAAGGTAGCGGACATATGAAAAAATTTATAGAATTAATACTTTTGGTAAAAAAAGAACTTCTGCTTTGCATTGTAATACCGATATTAACAGCAGCGCTACTCAACACGGGATCATTTTATCTTGTAGACTATTACTTCATTATTACAATTGGGGCGCTTTGCCTTTTCACGTATGGCGTGATCAAGATGTATTTCAAGCTTAAAAAACACAACGCTGATATGTTTGCGGCAAATAGACCAAAATCAATAGCATATCGCATATTCATTGTTGTCATAGCAATCATTCTGCCTATAATAGGACTTTTACTAAATGAAAATCTTGGCGGATTGTTGGGCGATTTCTCCAATGAATGGTTTTTCATTATTGCCATATCGAACGGATTAATAATGCTTGCGAACATTGATAACAGCAAGTTTTCATTAGCGCTGTTTTATCTCAAAACCGTTGGTTTTGCGTTCATAACGTATTTTACAATAATCTTTATACCGCTTTTACCTGTTGGAATTCATGTATTGATGTTTTTTGGGGCGGGTGTTTTAGCATACGTGCCTTTAACCATTTTTGTTTTAGAAATACGTCAGATTGCGCAGGATATCAAAAAATTGAAAGCGGGCGTCAATGCAAAAATAATTGTTGCGATAATGTTATTGGGTTTTGTAACTCTACCGTCTGCTATGTTCATAGACTTTTCAATAGATAGATCAAATTTCCAAAAAGCTCTGACATATTTATCGGACGCGTCTTGGGATATGCAAACGGTTAATATTACACGGCTTAATAGAACACTTAAGTATATTGAGGGTGTTCTTAGAGCAAGGCAGATAGATATAGGCCTTTTCATATATGGAGCGGGAAACACGCCTATTATTTCAAAGTTTTATCAGGTAGTAGCGCTTGACGACAAGATACTATCATCTGAAACAACCAGAAGGTTGAGTCAAATATTTTTGGGGATAAGCGAACAACGACCAATCCGCTCTGCTAATGGCCAATTTGATAATATGAGTTTAATAAAAGCCGATACGAGTACAGAATATGATGAAGAATTAGGAATATACAAAACCTGGATAGATCTGGAGATTAAAAATGAGAATAACATGCCTTTATCAGAATACAGAACCGAATTTCCGTTGCCGGTTGGATGTTTTATAAAGGATTATTACCTGTATGTTGGAAACGAAAGGAAACAAGGAATCTTAGCGGACAAACGGGCGGCGCTGATAATTTACGAAAATATTATCCGTACGCCAAAAGATCCTGGAATCATTTACTATAAAAGTGATAATGTAATTGAGCTTAGAGTATACCCATTTGCACCGTCCGAGGTGAGAAGGACGGGCTTTTTGGTTTGGCACAGTCAAAGCGAGGTTATTTCTATCGACGATTGGCAAATATATCTAACTGCCGAAAAAAGCGTAGCAGAGCCAATTGACATGCAGGGCATCAGCTTTATTCCCGCTGCCCTTAAGGAAAGCTTGCCGGTAAGCGAACGGATTCAAAAGAATTATTTTATCTTAGACGTAAGCGAGAATAGCCCGTACGCTGAACACCTTATAAAGGTAAATCAATATATCAATAAAGCAAATATTAAAGACGCAAAAATTATCGCGGCGTCATACAAAGTTGTTGATACCGCAGTAAAAGACGCGATACATCAGGGCGGGTTCAATCTACCCCTTGCAATGGAACTGGTTTTTAAGGACATTGAAGAATACGAATATCCTTGTTTCCCTGTAATTATTGCTGTAAGCGACAATATTTACAAGGCGCCTGAGTTTCAAAAGAGCAGTATTGCCAAGCGATATCCGGAAAGCGAGTATTACTACAACCTGGGATATGATCTGTCATTGACCCCGTATTCCTTTTTGGACAATAAAAGACATGATATAGAATACTCTCCAATTATTTCAAAAGCGTTGAATTACAATGGTAAAAGCGTTTCGGATAGAGAAAGCGGCGAAGTTGTAATAAGCGGAGAATTTGGCGATTACACTGATAACGAGTATCAAAACGCGTTTATCCTATATGGAAAAAGTTTAATTCACAATAACGATAACAGCTCTCAAATCGAATTAGTTCGCGACAGTTTCAGGCAAAGACTCCTGTCAAAATATACCGCGTTTACCGTGCTTGAAACAAGGGAGCAAGAAAACGCGCTATTGGAGCTTCAAGCCAAGTTTTTAAACAATGAAGACATAAACGTGTCAACGGTTAGGATGGATGAACCTGGCTTGTTGATATGCCTGATCATGTTTTTTGCAATTCTTTTTTACGGGCGAAAAAAACACTGGTCGCGACAAAGATAGTGGTTAGTGGTCAGTAGGGGACGACGCCACATCGTCCCGTTAGAAACTGTTTGACATTGGGACGACGTCACATCGTCCCATATGCATTAATCCTTCCCATCCATGATAATTATAACGGACATATCATCTTTTGACCCTGCGCAGACAGCCGATTGCAATATGTTACTACATTTCTCCAATCCAGTTTCGTCTGACGCCAACAAGCGTTCAAGCTCATCTATACTTACAAAATCATGGATACCATCGGATGTTAATATCATTGTATTAAAATCCTGAACAGGAACAACGCTCAAACCGTCGGCAAGTCTGACGTTTTTCCCTCCTAAGCAATTTGTTAATTCATTCCTATTTCTCTGTGTCGCTTCATCAATTCTGCCCATTCTTAAAAGCCTGTTATAAACTGTGTGATCTGTTGTCATTTGCTTTAAATATTGCCCCTGTAAAATATAGGCGCGTGTATTTCCGATATGGACGATATATTTTTGATTCATTGTGCATATTAACCCTGTTAATGTTGTAGCCATATCAGGGAGATTAATACTATTTCCTTTTTCAATCAAACTGGCGTTAATATCGTCTAATTTTTTTCGAATGGCTTTGTCTTCAAAGTTATCAGACGCCTTAAATATTCTTAGTTGTTCCGCAATAAATGAGGAAGCGGCATATCCACCTTCATTTCCGCCGACGCCATCAGCAATGCAAATCGCTCCACTATTCAATAGCGAGAGTTCAACTATACTATCAATAACAATCGTGTCACCAACAATAGCCACATCCTCGCATTGCTTTTTACCTATACCGCATTTCACAGCTGCATAAATCCTCATATCTTATCTCTTGTGCAAGAAAGTGAAGCTGGCATATTCAATGTGTCAATAGAATTAATTATTATTCTCTCATCGCCTTTGATAGCATTATCAAAAAGATATCGTGACAACGGATTAATTAGAAGGCTTTCCACTATATTTCCTATACCTCTTGCGCCGTTTGATAAATTTTCTAACGACATTTCAAGAAGCTTAGCGCGAGCGGGTTCTGCAATAATTAGATCAATCCGTTTTTCACTTGATAGATTCCGTATTATTTTATTTATTTGCGCGTCAAGTATAGTTTCAGCAACTTCTTTACGAATGAAATCAAAAACAACGATATTCTCGCCGATTCGGTTAAGAATTTCAGGTCGCCCAAGCTCCAGCTTAAAATAATCTTCTATTGCTTTACGCACTCGCAACTGTACTTCTTTATATTCCATTTCCTGAGTTACATTAGCTTCACGATCACCAGCGGCATTCCGTGTGAATATGCCGAGATTGCTTGTGAAAATAATAATACACTCTGAAAAATATACTGTATTTCCTTGTCCGTCGGTCATACGCCCATCTTCGAGTATTTGAAGAAATTTATCGAAAATGGATGGGTGTGCCTTTTCTATCTCATCAAACAAAACAATAGAAAATGGATTCTCCTTAACGGTGTTCGTCAGTTGTCCGCCAGCCTCATATCCGACATAACCGGGAGGAGCTCCGAGAAGTCTTTGATCGCTGTGTCCTTGACTGTATTCACTCATGTCAAAACGAATACAACAGCTTTCATCTCCAAACAGTTTTTCAGCGAGAGTTTTAGCCATTTCGGTTTTACCTGTTCCTGTTGGACCGGCGAAGAACAAAATGCCTTTAGGCTTTGTATGGGAGGAATGTTGAAGCCCAGCCATTCCAGTGACAGCACGTTTTACAACGTCAAGCGTTTTTGTGATGGCGTAATCCTGCCCCTTGATTCGCTTTCTAAAATCGTCATATGCTGTTGCAAGTTCTTTTTCATTGAGCTTATCCCACGGATTTTCTCTTATACCATACCTATACAAATCAATGACAGAGGACATTTGGCGTATTCTGATACGTTCATTTTTGCATAGACGGCGCAACCCGTTAATTTCAGTAAAGCTAAATCCTTCGGTAAGTCCGACAAATTTATCTTTAATTTTTTCTAATTCGTCGGGATGCTCCGTATAATAGCCGATGTCTTCTCCATATATATCGGAGGAGAAAAAGCTCGAAAAATTCTCCCCTTTAATAAGAGTTTCTCTTTCCTCTCTGGACGGAACGCTGAGCAGGATTGTTTTCACATTTGGATTATGGTGATAAAACCATACAGGAATATCGTTTAGCTTGTTTACTATCATAACGGCAATATTCTTCAGCACAGTGTTTCCCGTTCGGACATCTTTTCCTTCGAGCGAAGCAAACAGCAAATTGGTGAAGCTGTCCACCTCGGATTGTTGCAAATGCTCAGGAGATGTTATATATCTGGACGCAAGCGTCATTATTATGGCAGTTGCTCTCTGATTTTGCCCTACAGCTTTTCTGACGATAGATGAAGCTGAATTGGTTTTACTACTAAAATCCGCGCGGATAAAGTATCCGTCCGTTTTTGTTTCCGTCAATCGCGCGAAATCATCTATGTGTCTATTTTCACATGAATTATAAAAACCCTTCATACTGTCGTAGAAAACAATTGTCTGATACCCTATGTCTGTAAAATAGTAGTGTAGATATTCGGGTAGTCGGAGGATGCTGCCTTTCGATACGCTACCATCTGTTGGATATTGGTAAACGTCCAGCACATTTCCTTCGACGATAATCAAAGGTTTAATTTTACTGAATATGTTAAGCTCCCTGTGCCATTTTGGAGTAAAGTCAATCAATACTATCGCACCCTCTCATTTTTAATAATTTCTTTCGCTATGCTGATTGTAAAATCTTTTTCATGTATCCCGACTGAAATCACGCCGTCAGTAGTAGTAAAATTTTGAACCTGATTATGCGTTGTTTTTAAATAATTTTCGTAATGATCCTTATATTTAGGGTTCAAAATATTTATCCGTTGATTATCTGACCCTCTGAGCGGGACGCCGATATTTCGTTCTTCAATGTATTCGCCATCAATTAAAACAGCTATCGAAGCAAGTATGCTGTTAACATCAGCCGATGAAAAATCTTGTAATTCTTCTAATGTGTACCCTGTGAACACAAGAATGTCATCATTTATTGATTTCATAAATATAATAAGCTCTGAAAGTTCTTTTGCCTGCTCCATCGGTTCGCCGCCTGTAATCGTAAACCCGTCTATCTTCTGTTCAGATACAATGCTTTTAATTAGTTCTTTCAAACGCGGCAGGGAAATTTCGTATTTTTCTTGCGGTTCCCATAATTCGGGGGCGCTACACCCTTTACATTCTCGTCTACAGCCACAAACCCATATCCCAATACGATTGCCTGTACCTAAAACTTTTACAGGGTACAAAATCCATGCAATGTTCATGTAGCTATCTCAAACACACAATAAGCGGCTTCATTTTGACGATTACCGTTTACTACTTTACCTCCAATGCCTATTTCATCGCCATGTTTAAGCAAAGCAGGCACGCCGTTTGGAATGGGTAAATTATTAACAAATGTATGGTTTGTAGCGTTCATGCTTTCTATATATACACCATCACTCGTGATTGTAAGTTTAGCATGCTGACGGCTGACATATGATTTTCCCGAAAGAAAATCACTCATATCAGCCTCGCGCCCTATGATAGTAACCTTTTTATCAATCATAAATGAATAATCGCTATCAACCGCGCGAAGTAATACTTTTATTACGTTTTCCGTAGTTTGAAGCGGGGCTGGACGAATATCGGATATATCTTCACCGCAAGCGGTACATTTTCTTGCTTGCGGAGGATTTGCCGCGCCGCAGTCACATTGTTTAACAAGTTTATTGTAAGCAGCGTCCCGGTTCATTTCACCACTACCTGATTTGCTCGTATTTTCTTGTAGTGAATTTTCATCAACAACCCTTATGCCTGTCAAGTCCGCTTCACATTTTAAACATTCAAAGCGTGCGGGAGGATTACGTTCTTCACAAGCGGGACATATCTTAAATTTAGTAAATGACATCAGTTATTCTCCCTTCGTAGCATTTGCTTAGTGGTAGATCGCCTTCGCTTATTTTTTGTGACTATTTCAGATACAGGCTTAGTCGTTGTAATATTATAATCCTCTAAATTTATAATGGAGGCATATTCTGCGACAGGGGGCGACATAGATATTCTTGATTCTACGAAAACTCCTTTTTCCTTGAGCTTTTCTTCAAAAACCACAAAATCTGCACAGAATGATTCCATATCTTTGCATAAAGCATCCGTTTCATCCGAAGTTGGGACGCGATCAGTCCGGTCAATTCCACAAAGCTCCATTGCGATTTGTCCCTCGGAATCATAAGTAACATTGATAGCAGTGCCATCATCATAAGAAAAGAGTTCATTCTTAAACCGCTTACCGCTAGATTTTGTTACTGACCTGTTGCCGATAAGATCATATCCCATTTCAATCATTACATCATTTAGGCAATCGCTGATATATTCCTGTTCCGTTTGCGTAACGATTTGTTTTTCAAGAACGGCGATTGCCGAAGTAATGGATTCAATATCTATATCATCTGAGGAAAAATCTTTGGGCTGGGTTTGAGTAATGGTGCATAATGCTTTATATCGCGCTATAGTTTCCGCAAACGAATCCCGCTTATCCCTATTTTTCGCAACTTGTTCATTATACTTTTCTAGTAAAGGTTTTATCGTTACTGCATCAAAAGCATTAAGATACTCATTATTTGTAATCCGTTCCAGTGATGTCAATGCTTTAAGAATTTTCGGTTTTATGCTTTTGGGGCAATCATCGCTCATGGAAAGCGAGCGGAGTTTGTTTTCAAGATTTTTACGTGTATTTGCATATGGTTCTTCATCAATTTCATCAGAATCAATATAAAAAGATGTAACGGCAGCAATATCGTTAGCTATTCCGCTTTTTACTTCGCCAATGTACGATTGAGCCTTGGCGTTTATTTTTGAAAATGTTTGCTCAATCTCATTGTTATATGAAATTGCTTTTGCCTGTATAGTTTTTAATTTGTTGAGCAGAATTTTCTTTTCGTTTAACTCATCATCATTAATCTTTATTCTGCCTGAAGCCGCAGGCATATTAGCCGATAGTTCATCAAGAAACAAATTGCATTCTTGTTGCAAATCAACTTGAATATTTTGGAGTTCATTAATTTCAATGGAACAATCCTCAGTACGCTCATTAATAAAAGCAAGGGTATTTAAAAGCGTTTCTATCTGTCCTCCGAAACCGAGCAGATTGCTAACTATGCTTTTTATCTGTTCCACACAGGCAAAACTCTGTTGAGTACATTTCAATTGCTCTCTCTGGTTCTTTCTTTGCCATGCAGATAGTCTATATGCCGTAACTTTGCGACCGCTCATACCGTTTTTCCTCACTTTTTATGTATTATTCATTCATCAAAGTACGCCAGTTTTCCAATTCCTTTTTTTTGCCAATGGTAATAAGCCACATTTCAAGTTGAGTATCTAAATTACCGTCATAATCAACGAGTTTATGACAAAGCCGTTCAAAAGCGTCGAATGAAAGCTCAAGTTGATTACGCATATACCCTGCCAATTCGCCCACCGTACGAAACTGTTGCCCTTCTATGTTGAGTAATTTTTGTCCCGAAAGCGTATAAGCCATGAGATAAAATGTTCTTAGCATATTGGTTTGTTCGTTCATTTCAAGTTGATATGATTCTTCGATTGCGGCAGCCGCCTTTTTCAATAACTCATTTTTGGGGGCGGCAGCCAACACGTATTCTGTCAGCAATTTTTCCGATAGTATTGACTTGTAATAATTATCCTGTGTATTATCCTTATTCCATAAATGCTCAAGCATATCGCGACCAAGAGCAGGGAGGCTTTCGTACATCTGTCCTTTCCAGTATAACCCTTTGAGCTTTGGATTCAACTTGTACAAAAGCTTCCAAAAAATAATATCATCCCTTCCGTTTTCGCGGCTTGCTTCTTCTTCGGCTGCTATACAATGTTTGGCAAATTCCTGATTAAAAGCGCGGAAATGGTTTGTTACATTTCCTCTGAAAAGGTGCTTTTTACCTTCCTCCCAATTTTTAGCAAATGCATTAACCAATTCCATGATATCAGTAAAGGTTTCGCCCATAAAAACATATTGCGCCATTGCGCCTTTGCCAGTATTTCCGATACCTTCGCCAGGTATGATAAGATTTTCGCCTTCAAGCCATTTCTTTACTTCCGTATACGTCCAGCGGCGGTTAGGGTTACTTTTATTCGCGCGGTTTGTAATATCGTAGTAAGTTAAAGCAGAAATAAAACTCGTTAGAAGCGGAGGCATATTTTCAGGGAATGGGATACGCTGTACAGACACATACTGTCCGATTTCTTCGGCGCTCAAATTGGCATACGGGGCATATCCGTTGAACAGTTCAAACAAAGTAATCCCAAATGAATAATAATCCGATTCTTCAAGAAATAAATTCTTAAATGTTTCCGGCGCGGAATACTCAGGCGTCATACCTGTTTTGGTTACAACAATAGAACCGCCTTCGCTCATAACAGAGCTAATTCCAAAGTCAATAATCGCAATGGATTTTTCGTCATCAGCCAACATAATATTTGAAGGCTTTAAATCCTTGTGGATAATCCCCGCTTGATGGAGAACCCGCAGTCCTTCATTGATATTTGGAATTATCATACGCATTAATTCATCATAAGAGTAAACCCTGCCTTGCAGGCTTCCATTCATGTAATACGGCAATATTTCGAGGGGAAAACCGTTGTAAGTCAAAGATTCATATAGCCTTGCAACGTTAGGTGAATTTATTTGGAGTAGCCGATTTACGACATCCTCTTTAATTGCTGCTTTGCGTTTATAAAGTTTTGCGACATATATTGCCCCTTGATATTCGCAAAGGTACAAATCCGCTTCGCCGGAAGTCACTTCTAATCGACGTTCGATTATATACTTGCCGCATAAAACGATACCAGCATCAAGAAGCCCTGATTGCGACGATATGCTGTCTATTTGATCGTATTCGACGGTAGCATCTTTATTTATAACGGTTTTCTGAGAATCTTGGATTTCCGGGTTTATAACGGTTCTGTTATCCACGGATATCACCCCTAGCTACAATTACTTTTCCGTCAGTTATTCTTACGCGCCCTTCTTTGACTATTTTTTCGAGCGCTTTTTTAAGGCAACCCAATACGCGTTCGCCTTTTCTTGCATAACCTAACACTTTAGCGGCGGCGTCAATCAATTGTTCGGAAGATATGCCAATCGCTTGTGATGCAATGGTTATCAAAGCAAGTCCTAACTCGTCGGGGGAAATATGTATTACTTGTCTTGCCGGTGAGCCCGGCGCTGGAACCCTAACTTTCAAATTACTAAACCCTTCCAACGTAATAAAATCGTCCTCATCTCTATGTATCAATCCTTTAAAATTTGGACGTAGCAATACTCTATCAACTTTATTTCTTATTGTAACCGTAGTTTTTTGATTACCATAAGCGCTGGTCATTCTTTGGTAAAGCAAGTCAACGCTAATAGGCTGCTCAATGCTAATAATATACTTAATCGCTTCCGTTTCCATTATTTTGCCTGAATCATTTACAGGCGCATCTTGCCAATTTGCTTCGACATAATATTCGAAACCGTAAGGATTGCCATTATCGTATACAGGCATGTTATTTTGTGAAACTGATTGTAATTTTTCACTTACAGATTCAGCAAAATCCTCCTTATTTGCGTATGCTTTTTCCTTGCTCATTGTTTCTAAGGAATAGTTACTAATCGTATTATCTATAAATTTGAGTAATTTTTGACGTTCAATTTCTGGACGCGCCATCCATTCGGGGGACCATACACGATACATGCTCCAACCCATCGCTTCCAATACCGACTTTCTCAAATGATCTCGGTCTCTTGCCGTTTTTGCGGTGGCATATGAAAACCCGTCACATTCAATACCTGCGACATAACAATCTTCTTTTTCGGGGTGGACAATGGCGATGTCTATTTTACAACTCGAACTACCCAAATTCTTTTTGATTTTATAACCATTTGATAATATGAACTCAGCGACAGTATCCACAAAAACATCATTTTCGTAAGCAGAATGTGTTACATGTAAGGTTGCCGATCCTTTTAATGCAAAATCAATATAGGAGCGCAACATACTGACGCCCTCTGATTCAGTGCGGCTTAAGTCAATATCAGAAGGCATAATGGAGCTAACGAGCTTAACATTATGTTTTGCTCGCGTAATGGCTACATTAAGACGCCGTTCACCGCCTTTTTGTCCAAGGGGACCAAAACGTAAAGCCATTGGGCGATTATTATCTCGTTGTTCTTTTGTTTTAGCATAACTTATACTAAAAATAATGGTATCCCGCTCATCACCTTGTACATTTTCCAGGTTTTTAACAAAAAATTCATCTTCTTTTTCCTCTACAAAGAAATGTTCATATTCAGGGTGATGTTCCCTAAACCTGTGAATTTCGTGCAGTATGGTTTTTTGTTGATTCTCGCTAAAAGCAATTATACCGAGCGAGCGAGCGGGATGTTTTTCAATATGAGCTTTAACAAGCTCTACGCAACGACGCGCTTCACCCGCGTTTCGTCCTTTGCCCTCATAGATTCCGTCATGTACATAAACGAACTCAACACCGGAATCAGACGCAGTTTCCATACTGCTTGGAAAAGTGATTAATTCTTTGTTGTAAATACTTTGATTTGAAAATGCTATGAGGTTTTCGTGCTTACTCCGATAGTGCCATAACAACCTTCGATTTGGGAGAACGCCCGCAGTTTCTTCAAGAATTGAATCATAAATTTCAGTCCCTTGCTCATCCTCGTATTCTCTGTCGTAATCGTCATCGCTATTACTTGTGGTAGATTTAAAAAAAGCGCTTGGCGGTAATTGTTTACTGTCTCCGGTAATTATGACTTGTTTTCCTCTGATTATTGCGCCGATAGCATCTTCCGGGAATATTTGGGATGCTTCGTCAAAAATAACAGTATCAAATTCGTAAGATTTTGCTTCCAAAAAATAAGCGACTGAAAGTGGCGACATCATTAAGCATGGTTTCAACTTTAGCAAAAGATGAGGTATTTCCTTAAACAGCTTGCGGAGTGGCATTATTCTACGTTTTTTGCTGATTTCCCTTTGGAGAATACTTAATTCATCATTAGCGGTCATTATCCTATTTGAATCAGGGATGTTATCAATAATACTCTGTCTTATGCGTTCACGGGCTATAAACAACTGCTTGTTATCCAACGAAACAAAACGCCCGATCCTTTCATCATGAATATGTCGCCGGAATTGCTCAACAGCTTTTTTATTTTCTATTACTGATTGCACCCATATTGTATAGAAACCGCGCTTGAAAACGCTGACAACATCCTCAATGGTGTTATCGGATTGCTCAATTTTAGAGGTAAAACCGGCGAGACCAAGTCCATCACAAGCTGTTTTTGATTCCATGCATGCAAGCCAATTGTCTAACAGCGTTATATTGCATAGACATGCTGCGGCTTTTTTTGAAACATCCGCAAGATTCGTGTCGTCAATCCCCGCGTCCTTTGCAAAAAGATTATTAAATGCTTTGATCTTATTCTCTACAGGCGCAATTCCATTGATTATTTGAGTTTTTATTGCCGACAGCTTATTTCTGTAATTGTTATTATCGCAAACATTCGAAATAAATTCTTCTGACATTAATTTTGCAAATGGAAAAGCAAAAAAGGCGGAAACCGCTTCTAATTCTGAAATAATGGAATCCCAATCTGTATCAAGTCCATTTAACCGATTTTCAAAATACTTTTCTAAACTCTCATGTTTTCCAATTAAGCGTTTTCTGGCATTAATAACATCTTTAGCAACGACTACAGATTCAAAAAGGTTATTATTCGAGATGGCTTGACATGAATGAACGTCGATCTTTTGTATCAAATCAAGAAGCTCTTTGCTTAGTATCGCAAGTTTATTAGCGCGAGGTAAAATATCACTGATCTTATATTCCGAGAATACCGGCAACATATTAGAAACATCAGCCTTAGCGCTTGTTAATACAGCTTTATTTATTACTGAAACAGCTTTGCCAAGCTCCGCATAATCTTCAGTATGGGAGGATTTATTGCAGATCAAATCTATTACTCTGTTTGGAACAATGCTTTGCGCAAACAGCGAGCGAACTCTTTCGATGTATAATAATCCATTTTCTATCATTATCCAATCGGATTTTTCTCCAAAATAAAAGCTACCGAAACAAATATTTAACGACTGTTCATTATCCGAAAACCATCTTTTCTCTATATTAACTTCTCTTAGTAACTGTAAAACAGAAATAATCTCACTATCATTGAATTTAACGCCTATCTTTCTTGATGCATTTCGTATAGTTTTTACATCAGCTCTATAAGACGACTTGAAGATTTTAAGGAAAGAAATGTATTCAGTCTTAAATCTGGATAACATTGCATCAGCGTCAATAGAAAAGATAGAGTCTTCCCATTCTTTCAGGATTCTTGCAGTTTTGTCTTTTAATAAATATGAATGATTCAACGCTTCCGTTAAAAGCTTTCGCGTTTTTGCATAAAAAACTATGTCAAACCATTCGCGCTTGACAGCGATAGGGCTAAAGAGAACAGATGTAATATTGCTAAAGACTTCAATTTCAGTAAACGTATCATTAGTTTTTAGAGGAAGTATTGACAATCCTCTTTCATAGGCGTTTATAATAGATTCCAATTGGATTATTAAAGATATAGTGCCATCATAATAATTCTTTGCTGAATTTAATATTGATCCATCATCGACATTTTTATTTTCTATCGCTTGTTTAATCCCTTCAATAATCTGGCGGGCAGATGCCAACCACGATTCCAGATCTTCGTTGAAAATGGACTCATTAAAACATTCGGAGACAGCATTTAGAGAAGCTATATATAAACGCTTTTCTTCATTTGCGTTTTTTGCTTCTTCAATTCTTTTTTCACGAAATGATTTGTCATTCCAATTTGCAGGAAATAGCGGTAACCGCTCAATTTCGTTAAATAGTGAAACAATCCTTATTGCTCCATTCCAAGTGCAATCTTCATTCAAAGTTAACGCGTTTATGTGCGATAGTAAAGTTTCGTTGAGATTAAGCAACTCTATGTCTAAACCCGATATTTCAAGCGTTAGTTTTTCTTTAAGAGTTTGATCAACCTTAGTTACTATCGTTCCTTTCCATGGGTTTTCCGAAAAGCGGACGTCGAGACTATCGAGAGCCTTTGCGTAGCTTGAAATGTTGTAAAGCATTTTTTGGTATTCCATTGCAGTGATAGATGCCGGAGAATCAAAATCAAATTTTATGTAAGGCACATTATTCAAAGATGTTAATTCTCCAAACACTTCATACAGACTTTTTTCAAGCGGCAATATTTCTTCATGCAATTCACGCGCATATTGATTTAATAATTGTCTGTCAAGGAAAAGGTCACTTAATTCTGACATAACACTATCTTTAATTCGTTTGCGTTCTAATTTTAGATTGGTGGCTATGCTATTTAGAACGTCCTTTTTGTTTGCTTTATGACTATGTAAGGCAAGGCAGAACTCATTTAAGCCGACTTCAGTTATCCTTTTATAAACTACATCAAGAGCCGCCGCTTTTTCGGATACGAAAAGAATCTTTTTACCGTCAGCCAACGCCTCAGCTATGATATTTGTAATCGTTTGGCTCTTTCCCGTTCCCGGAGGTCCCTGCATAACGAAACTGACTCCAGCTTTTGAGAGCAAAATTGCGTCTTGTTGACTTGAATCGGCGTTTACCACTTGATAACAGTCGTTAGGGGATATGATGTCATAATCAAGATTGGTGAGTTCATTTGGTATATAATTAACAGCTTTTGCATTTCCTGTTATTGCGCCGATTACGGGATTACGAAGCGCCCTGTCATAACTATTATCAAGGTCATGGTACATACTGATTTTAAGGAAGGACAACAAACCAAGACTTACTTCGCGGGTCAATTTCCAACCGTTCTTATTAGATATTTCTTCAATAGTCTGCATATATTCTTCAATACTTTTTTCATCTTTTAATTCAAACGTAGGTAAATCAACGCCCTTACGCTCGTTAAACAGATAATCAAGCGTCGGATTGACTTCAATTTCATCGTCATAACGGGAAAGGACAAAAGGCGCTTTAATGGATTCCATTTTCAACGACACAGGCATCATTAAAACAGGCGACTTTATCCACGCTGCACTGACCAAATTGTCTTCTTTCCATTCAATAAAGCCAAAAGACAGATAGAGTATGTTTGTACCCTGTTCATCCCTTGCGAGCTTTGATTTTGAACGCAGATTATTAAGGGTAATCCTTCGCTCAAGAAGCGAACCATCAGCTTTTATATCACCGATATGGACGGGGATAGGATATGCCAGCGTCTCTAATAAAGAAAGCATTGAGAAGATCCTAATATCAGAATCTTTGTCAATGGGGCGTTGAAATGTCAATTCCTCTTCGTCAACCGCCAACCGATTGAATAATTCAGTAAAACCCGGCTCAAAAATTTTCAATGTCGTCCGTTTTGTTTCGCGGTAATTAATCATTTTGTTGCGTTTTGAAAGATCCAGTAGTTGTTTCTTCCAATGATCATATTTCCGGTCGAAAATGGTTGCGTCGCCGGATGATCGTTCAATTACTTCACTATATTGCATATTGTTTGATTCGCGGACATCAATACCCGTAATGGTCGCTATTCTATTAGTATTATCATTTTGTTTTTCCAAAACTATTCCACCTGCGTCAGTGACTGTTCTTTTTGGCTGTTTTTGCCGCTTTCGTCCTGCCATCTAAAGGTTTTTGAGTACCCTTTAGCATTACCCATATATCGCCTAGTTTGACTGCTGAGGCTATCTGCCCATTATCGCATAAGGCTTGAACGCGTCTCATTGTTATTCCCCATACTTCCGCCGCCTCTTTAGTCGTTATCCAATCCATGTCGTTGACCTCACGATCTTATAATTACCGTTACTCGCATTATACATCGTAAGAACGAATAATATAAGTGTCGATACAAAGATAGTAGTTAGTGGTTAGTGGTCAGTAGGGGACGATGCCTACATCGTCCCGTTAGGGACTAAATAGTAGAGGAAATAATTTACATTACCGACAAAAGGGATACAAAGCTTTGTGTCAAATTAAGTATATCCCGGGGAGGTACTGTAATGAGACTGTTAAACGCTTGGACAATGGAATTGGATGAACACGCAATTGCTATCTCAGAAATTCTTGAACAGCTTGATTTGGATCGAAATGCCAAAAAGAACTCCGTTGGTTTGATAACATGTAGTTACGACTATGTGGAGTCGGGCATTGTAAAAGCAATCTGCAACGCTCTTCCATTTGATGTTATCGGATGTACGTCCTTGACTAACGCCAACAATACGGAAGCAGGTACAATGCTTCTATGTCTTACAGTATTTACAGCGGATGATTGTCGGTTTTCCGCCGCAGTGTCAGGCTCGCTTGCCAACAACTTAGAAAATGAAGTGCGCGTAGCAGCTACGAAGGCAATGAATGCCTTAAGCGAAAAAGCTCAAATGGCGCTTGCATTATTTCCCATGTTTGGAGTTGGGGGCGAATTAATGTTGAGCGCGCTGGACAACGCGCTGAACGGAGCGCCGATTTTTGGCACCGTCGCAAGCGATCATGATACGGCTGAATACAGCAATACGCATGTAATATTCAACGGCGAGTGTTTTAGAGATCGCCTCTCTTTCTTTTTAATTTCCGGGAATATAAAACCTCAGTTTGTCGTAGCTGCAACGTCCGAACAGAATTTGAGAAAACAGCGGGCGGTTATCACCTCGTCTGAAGAATGCCTGATAAAGAAAATCAATGAGATGACCGCCAGAGAATATTTTGAGTTTATGGGCATGATTTCCGGCAAGGGTATCGAAGGTATAAGCTCCGTACCGTTTATGGTGGATTATGGCGATGGGTCGCAGCCGGTTGCGCGGGCGATTTTTGGTTTAAATCAAGACGGTTCCGCTCTCTGTGGCGGATTTGTTCCGGAAGGCAGCACTCTTTATATCGGGCGAATGGATGTGGAAGACATTTTGCTGACAGCGGAGAATTCAATCAAGGATTTATTAAAATCAGACGGACTCAAAGGAATTATTATGTTTCCTTGCCTTGGAAGGAACATGGTTTTGGCTATAAACCCCTTGGCGGAAATTGATTTGGTGAGAAAGGAGATAGGCGATAAAGCGCCCTGGCACCTTGCCTATTCCGCTGGGGAATGCTGCCCGGTATACAGCAGCAAGGACAGTAGGTTATTAAACCGTTTTCACAATTTTACATTTATTGGCTGCGCGTTTTATTAACTGTAGGCTGTTAAATGTTAGGCGACAATTTAAACGAGAGTCAACTCAGCGTCGAAGAGTTGATTAAAGAAAACAGAAGTTTAAAACGGCAAGTTCGAAATCTTGAGTCCGTATTACAGCGCAATATAGCGATGTTAGCCGCCAGAACGACGGTTAACTCTATGCTGGAATCCGAACAGATGAAAATCGAACGAAATATGAATCTGTTGCTGGAAAACAGCGCTGATATAATTCTTCTGTTTGATAAAGATGGTCGGTTTACTTACTATACAAATACTTTCCTGAAGGTGACCGGATTAACAGGTTCCGACTGCGTTTCCGGTATACAGTTTTTCGAGATATTTTCCCAGCTTGTCTCACAGGAATGGATCGACCATATACATGCAAATATGGTACTTGCAGCAGAACAACGAAACACGATAAATTTAAATTCCTCCGTTGATTTATCCGGCGGCGGCAATCCTCAGGAATATGATATTCAAATCACGCCGATGTTAAATAAAAACGGACAATTGGAAGCGTTTATGATATTACTCCACGACATAACCGATATTATGCGCTCAAAAAGACAATCCGAGAGCGCAAACAAAGCCAAAAGCGTATTTCTCAGTATCATGAGCCATGAGATCCGCACGCCGATGAACGCGGTTTTGGGCATCACTGAAATGCTGCTCCAGAACGAGACGCTTACTCAAAGCGTAAGGGAAGCTTTGTGCAAGATATATGCTTCTGGCGATTTGCTGCTGGGGATAATCAATGATATTCTTGACCTTTCAAAAATAGAAGCGGGCAAGTTGGAATTAAACATAGATAAATATGAAATCGCAAGCGTGATAAGCGACACCGCGCAGTTGAACATGATGCGTATAGGTAGTAAGCAAATAGAATTTGAACTCTCTTTAGACGAGAATTTACCGGCAAATCTAATGGGTGATGAACTCAGGGTCAAAGAAATCTTAAATAACATTCTTTCAAACGCGTTTAAATACACAAATGAGGGTACGGTCAAGTTATCAATTTCTTATGAAAAAAGCGATAGCGACGACTGTGTGATTCTTATTTTGCGCGTTAGCGATACCGGACAAGGTATGACAAAGGAGCAGATAGAGAGTTTGTTCGACGAATATTCCCGTTTTAACATGGAGTCAAATCGTACGACCGAAGGTACCGGGCTTGGAATGAGCATTACCCGGAACTTAACGCGTCTGATGGGCGGCGAAATCAGCATCGAAAGCGAACCGGGCAAAGGTTCAACGTTTACTGTGCGTCTACCTCAGAAAAAGGTTGACGACGCCGTTTTGGGCAAAGAATTGGTTAGTAATCTGCATAGGTTCCGTACAAGCAGCAACTCTAGGATGAAAATGACGCAAATTGTACGCGAGCCGATGCCTTACGGTTGTGTTTTGATAGTGGACGATGTGGAGACAAATATATATGTCGCAAAAGGGTTAATGTTTCCATATGGACTAAAAATAGATTCAGCCGACAGCGGATTTGAAGCCATCAGGAAAATCAAAAACGGAAACTTGTATGATATCGTTTTCATGGATCATATGATGCCAAAAATGGATGGCGTTGAAGCTACTAAGACCATACGGAGCATGGGGTATACGCGCCCCATTGTGGCGCTGACTGCAAACGCTGTTGCGGGTCAGGCGGAAGTATTTCTGAAAAACGGATTCGACGATTATATTTCAAAACCGATTGACGTGCGTCAATTGAACGCACTCCTGAATAAGCTGGTGCGCGACAAACACCTGCCCGAAATTATAGAAGCCGCGCGGAAGGGAATTGTCGCAGACATAAAGCAAACTACTGATAATGCACAGCAGGCTATTGATCCTCAGCTTGCTGAAATATGCGCGCGCGACGCTTTAAAATCTATCAAAGCGTTGGATGCGATTTGCGAGAAACGAGGCGTGTACAGTAATGAGGATATTCGAAGATACAGCGTCCATGTTCACGGGATGAAAAGCGTTCTTGCAAATATCGGAAGAGCGGAGCTTTCCAACATTGCGTTAAAATTGGAAACAGCAGCCAATAATGGAAACATTGAGGTTATCGTGTCTGAAACCCCTGCGTTCATTAGCGCGTTACGCGCGTTGGTCGACGAGCTTACGCCAAAAGAGGAAAAGACCTGTGCGGCATCGACAGATAAGGATAAAGCATTTTTACTTGAAAAACTGCTTGTTATCAAACAGGCGTGCGAGGAATTTGATATAAGCGCTGCGGACGCCGCCATAAAGGAGCTTAAAGAGAAGTCATGGTCGCAACAAACCAAAGAGCTGTTGAACGTGATCGCCGAACACTTACTGTATAGCGATTTCGATGATATAACGCGAGTTGTGAACAAGTATATGGAATCGGAATGATTGTGTAAATTTGATACCAAGTTACAATCAAACGTATGCTTCGTTGTTTTTGCGAGCCCTTGCTCGACGTAGGTCCATCTACGCCGTCGCGGCGGGTCGCAAACACCTATCGCTTACGCTGGCGCCTCCGTCGCTTCGCTCCTCCTGAGCCGCCTCGCCTACGTTCGATTACAACTTGGTATATTGACTTAATATACAATTGAATGCGAATTGATTTATAAGATGCTGTTAGTGAGTCCTCTCATAAGAGGAGGTGAAAGCCATATGACGGTGTTTGAAGCATTGATGATTACCTTGACTTTCGGGTTAGTTATTATAGCGATAATGACGAGCATAAAAAAATAAGCCGCCCTGACCAAGGTTGATGGCTTATTTTTTTGGATTCTTATTAACTAGAGTCCAGTCATTTACCGTCAACAGTTTACGACCGAGAGGACGATGATAACGTCCTCTCTTTTTCTCTACCGTATATTTTAACATAATTCCTGTTTCAATCAATCTGTTTTCGTCAAATCCTCATACCTTATTTAAGATCTTGATTTAAGTCGTTAGCGAGTCCTCTCATGAGATTATTCAGCTTTTGACAAAAATTTCCCCGTCTCCAGAAAACGCGCAACAGCCTCTGCGGTATCTGGTCGCCAATGGATGCGTTCATGAGTACATGGGATAGTTAGTTCGTCGTTAACCATCAAACTGCGGGCTGATTTCGCCTGAACAAGACCGTCATGCTCGCCTGACAAAAACGCTTTTCTCACCGGATCCGGCTTAGTTCCTAATATAATACCGATTTCCGGCGTTGGCGCGTTTAGTGGCGGCGCGATATTTAGCCCCGGTTCAGCCAAGTCGGATAGAGCTTTGAAAATACTCTTTGAAAATGGAATTATCCTCAATAAAAAGCTGACTTGAGACATTCCTCCGCTTGGAGTACCCATCATCACAACCCTGCCCAGTCCTTCGACTAAATGTCGCGACAAATAATCGCGTATGATAAGCCCTCCCATACTGTGTCCGACAAAATGCACTGTACTGCCTTCAGGGAAGCGTTTATCAAGAGCGTTGGCAAGAATTTCACTACACGCGCGAACATTTTGAAATACTGTTGGTAAAGTAGGAGAGAATGTACGATATCCTCGACCTTCCAATTGCCGGGCAAGGTAGCGCATATTGCCGCCTCGCCTACAGAATCCATGAACCAACACAACGCATGAAGATGAATAGTCGCGTTTTTTCTCCGCCATAATTAAACCCTCCTTACGAAACCATTATATGTAAAACAGTCTAATCAATACTCCTTAATGTTAAAAGAGTATTTCGAAAGCGCTCTTTTGGAATTTGATTAATCCCTCGTCGCGCATTTTACATAGTTCATTTGACATAGCGCTACGGTCAACGCAAAGATAATAAGCCAATTCTTCCCGGTTGTAAGGAATAGTGAACTTTTTCGCGGCGCCCCTTTGGATATCAAAAAACGCTATTAGCTTTTCTCTGGTCGTCCGTTTGGAAAGTATCTCGTTTTTTTGGCTTAACACTAAATTTTTGAAGGCTATCAGTTTCAACATATTCTCAATAAGTCTTGCATGGAAAGGACAAGCTGTAGTACAGGTCGTTATGATTTTTTTATAGTTCATTAACAACACTTCCGTGTTTTCGGTTGCCAGTACGGTAACGGGGCTTTGTGTTATTCCGGCGCAGACAAATACTTCCCCGAAAAGTTCGGAAACGCCAAGCTCGGTCAAAATAGCTATGCGCCCTTCCATATCCTCTTTTATTATCTGAACGGCGCCCGACAAAACCAATCCCACAAAATCTACTGTTTCACCGGATAACATTATTACGTCATTTTTTTTATAACCAGCCGTTTTTGTGGACATACAGTTTAATATCCGCTCAAAATCACTGAAACTAATTCCTTGGAACAGAAGATTGCTTTTTGCTACTTCATAAATATTTCTCAAAAAAATTCGCCTTTCGTTGTATATGCAACAGACTTGTTGTTTATATTGTAGTATGCTCTTTTCAACAACTCAAGATAAAAGATGAAAATCAGTTATCGTTGATAGAAACTTGAAGCAATGGATTTTATTCAATAATACAAGGAGGAACGCGCTATGTCAATGTTTTGTTTCCAATGCGAACAGACCGCCAAAGGAGAGGTATGTACGGTAAGCGGCGTATGCGGTAAAAATGCCGAAGTTGCTAATCTACAAGATGTCCTGACAGGGGAGATTATCGGGCTTGCGAGAGCTACAGTCGGCGCCGCGCCTACCGAAAGTACGCATAAAGCCGTAATAGACGGTTTGTTTACAACCGTAACCAACGTAAACTTTAGCGATGAAACCATCAAACAGCAAATCGGAAGAATTAAGGCTGAAAAGGCAAAACTTGCTTCAATGTGCAGCGCTTGCGCTACTCCCTGTACGGAAAGCGAAAGCTATGATATGGCACGGTTATGGCAGGACAACGAGGATATTCGCTCATTGAAATCGCTTATATTGTTTGGCTTACGCGGTATGGCGGCCTATGCCCACCACGCTTATGTCCTTGGCAAAACCGATGGATTAGTCAACGACTTTTTCTACAAGGGTCTATTGGCGATTGGCGAAGAAAAGACCGCCGACGAACTACTTGCGCTTATTATGGAACTTGGCGTCGTTAATCTGAAATGCATGGAATTGCTAGATACAGCCAATACAAGCGCATACGGAAAACCCGAACCAACAAAGGTAAGCTGTAACATTGAAGCGGGACCGTTTATCGTCGTTTCAGGACACGATTTGCGCGACCTCAAACTGCTTTTGGAACAAACTCAGGGCAAAGGCGTCAATATTTACACGCACAGCGAAATGCTCCCCGCGCACGGTTATCCCGATCTTAAAAAATACCCGCATCTTAAAGGTAATTTCGGTACTGCGTGGCAAAACCAACAAAGCGAATTTGACGATATCCCGGCGCCCGTTTTGTTTACCACAAATTGCATTATGCCCGTAAAGCCAACTTATGCCAATAGAATATTTACGACGTCGATAGTTTCCTATCCGGGCGTAATACATATCGGCGACGACAAGGATTTTACGCCGATTATCGAGAAGGCGCTCTCGCTTGGCGGCTACAAAGAGTTGCGCAAAATGACGGGAATCAACGGCGGCGACACGCTGACTACAGGTTTTGCAAAAGACACGGTGTTATCCGTTGCCGACAAAGTAATTGAAGCTGTAAAAGCCGGAGCTATCAAACATTTCTTCCTCGTTGGCGGCTGTGACGGAGCGAAGCCGGGCAGGAATTATTACACGGATTTTGTAAAACAATCGCCTGAAGATACCGTTATACTCACCTTGGCTTGTGGCAAGTATCGTTTTAATGACCTTGACATTGGTGAAATAGGCGGGTTGCCGCGAATAATGGACATGGGACAATGCAACGACGCATATAGCGCGATTAAGGTTGCTATAGCCCTTTCCGAAGCATTTGGTTGTACCGTTAACGAATTGCCGCTGACATTGGTGCTTTCCTGGTACGAGCAAAAAGCGGTCTGCATCCTGCTTACTTTGCTCGCGCTCGGTATTAAGAATATTTATATCGGACCAAGTCTACCAGCTTTCATATCTCCCAATATTTTGAACGCGCTTGTGGAAAAATTCAACCTTACCCCAATTTCGACGCCGGAAGAGGACCTTAAAAGAATTTTAGGATAATTCCGGCGTCACAAAACGGACAGGGATATTTGGACAGGGATAAATAAATACCCTGTCCGTATTTTATAAGGTATTGTGTGGCGACTGATAGTCAATTTAAAATCCCAAGCTGCTTGGCTTTGGTTATAGCGTCCTTTGCGCTTGTCACTTCGAGCTTTTGGTAGATTATCCTTGTATATGATCGGATTGTGTTGATGCTGTATCCGGTGATTTCGATAATATTGGCGTTTTTATGACCTTTCGACAAAAGCTCCAAAATAAGCGTTTGTTTTGGAGATAGTTTTACGGTCGTGATCCGCAAGCCGCGCGTTATTCCCTTGAAACGTTTGGATTGTTCGTAAGCGGCGGCGTTCATCTTTTTTGCAAATCTGTACAGCGCTTCGTCTTTGCCGTTTTCTTTGCTCATTTTTTTCAAGACAGCCGCCAGAATTGGCAGAACCGCTTTCCCCTCATTCGCCACAATCCGAACGAAACCATGGGGCCGTAAAACCTCAAGCAAATTGTATATCCTTTCGCGGGCTTCTTTCTTTTTCCCCGTAATCCACTCGACAATCGCTATCAAAACGTCGGCTTCCGCAACGTCCAGCAACCGGTCGAAAGCCTTGCCGGTCGCCCTGATTGCCGAGAGCGCGCTCAAAGCTTCCTGTACCTCGTTGACAACGATATAAGCTCTCGCTGCGGTGAAATTTTGATAAATTTTGTACAGCGCGCCATATTCGGAAGCGCCCACATAATATTGATTCAGCCAATCCCGAGCGGCGTCCGCGTCGCCGTCCCATAGTTTCGCCCTTGTTTCATAAGCCGTGAAATTCCTGATGTAATAAAAAGCCCCCCGGCTTTCAAAATACTCTTTCGCCTGCGCTTTGTATCTTTCGTATCCGCGTCTGTCGTTTTTCAGCAAAGCCGTTTCCGCAAGCATGATGTATGTTGCCCAACCCAAGTCGATACTGACTTTGTCATGCAAAAGGCTCTCGGATTGAAGCAGAGTGTTACGGGCATCGTCAAGCCTGTTTTGTTCTATATATAAACCCGCTTCGATACCCAAAAACAGATTGTCGCAGTCATATTTTAATAAACCCCTGAAAACTTTTGCCACCACCGACTCTCTGACAGCGGCGTCGGTGAGCTCATGACAATCCCGGCAGCTTCTGTGCAAAAACGGCATGTTAATAGCTATGCTGCTGACCTGATCTAATTCGTTTACATGGATAACGGCTGGCATTTCTCTGACTCGGCGCTCGTGTTCGGCGAAGGAGCGCCGATAATCGAGGATGCAGTTGGTTACGTTTGCTTCCATGAACTGGGGGAATTTTTCCGCAATCAACGGCAACAGGCTGTAAATTTTGTCCCAGCAATACTCAAAATCCTTCTGGTTTCCCAATAAAAACGCCACGTACACTTTTTGCAGATAAAAAAATGGCATAACGTCGCACAGTGTCTCAGGCAGCTTTTCTTTGTTAAGAACGTTTGCCAGCCCCACATACTCGTCCACATTGACGTTTTTAGATATATTGATCATGCGCGCGGTTTTAACCATCGCGTCCATATCGCCGCTTCTCACGGCGAAGCGCCGCGCTTGGACCACGTTGTTGTTACTCAGGTAATACTCGGCTGTCGAGCGTGAAACGGCTTCAATATTGATTCCGCTTTCCGTGATTTTTTCGCGCAAAAACTCCAAAAATAATTGGTGATAGTGGTACTCGCCATCCATGTACGATAGGTTCGCATTCCCTCTGATCAGCATTTCCAGCATATCCTCGCAGTTTTCGTCAGAGGTCAGCGCTTTGCACATATCAAGGGTAAAACTGTCCGGGACGGCTGTTTTCAGCAGAAAACGGCGCTGTTGTTCGTCCAAAGCTTTCCAGATGTTTTTTTCAAAAAAGTTTTTGAAAGTCATTTTTGATTTGACTGCTTCCGCGCTTAGATTACCGCTTCTGAGCATCATGTTAAGCAGTATTATCCAGCCGTCGGAAAAATCGCGGGTCGCCTCGGCCTCCTGCTCGGTGATAAAGCGCCCGTAGCTGGCAAAGTGTCTCCGGATTTCATCCTTGGAAAACGCGAGTTCCTGTGATTTCATCACAGAAACTTTATCGGCTTCCTGCAACATGCTGAAAACGTCTGAGGGTGCGCTCCTACTTAAGAAGAACACCGAAACATGGTCAGGCAGCCGCTTTAAAACATAGGGGAGCGCTTTCAAAGTGGATTCATTTTTTATGGTATGGAAATCGTCCAAGACAAGCACAATTCTCTCATTTCCATAATCAGCCTTCGTCAGTATCTCAATTGTGAACTCAACGGGGGCGTCGCGGAAGGCGGGGGCGTTGACGAGAGCAGTTAAATTATCGGAGCTGGGTAAAACCGAAAGTAACGAGCGGCAGAATATAATGTAAAACAAAACGGGCGTGTCATCGTACTCATCAAAGCTGCGCCACTCCGCGCGACAGTTTGTCTTTTTCAGCCACAACAGGGTTGAGACCGTTTTGCCGTATCCTCCGGCAGCGTGTATGTATACGAATTGCCTGATAGCCGCGCGGTCAATACGCCGTAAAAGCTGCTCGCGCGGCGCGTAAATATCCGGCAAGGAAACAGGCAATCGGGAATTGCTTTTCATTGCTTATCCTCCAGTCGTAAATTGTTCTACTCCCCCCTGTCGCTTACGCGACATCCCCCCTCGCAAGCGAAGGTGGCTCCTCTCCTTTGTCGCGTCAGCGACAGGGGGGAGCCTGAAGCAAGACACATTTATAAAAATGTGTACATTTATGTAGCTTATTTATCAAATCCCCAAAGTCAAATTTTCAATAACAAATATAGCTTAAAAATCACTATAATGCAACAGTTTTTAAATATTATTGTACTTTTGACGCTTTATGCAAATTTTTGCGATTTCTTGATTAATTTTATAAAAAATGCCACAAAGGGACTTTTCTATAAATGTACACATTGATATAGCAAATTTGTTGAAAATAGAGAAGCGGACGGTCGAGGACGACCGAACGGGCGGCAGAATGCCGCCCCTACAACGCTATTTAGCAATAGTAATGGTTTATATATATCGTAGGGGGACGGCGCCAACATCGGGATCGTGGTACCTCTGTCAATAAACACAACCACCGATCATCAGAACCGTAGGGGCAACCCGTCGCGGTTGCCCTAATTTCAGACGGCGGACAAAACAGGACAAGAACATGTCGTCCGTTTCCTGCCATGATAATAATCATATTAAAATCGGAAGGGGGGACGATGTCCACATCGTCCCGTGACACTTTTTGAATTGCCTGCCCCAGAATAGCTATTAAATAGAGAAAGCGGTGATATAATAAATCTTGGTACGCATATATTGACTCTTGGAATATGGTGATAAGTGTATGAAAATAAATAGAAAGAACGATTTTGCCTTTAAACGGGTCTTCGGTCATGAAGACAGCAAGGACGTTCTTGCCCGTTTTTTGTCGGTTGTGTTGAATGTACCTGTTGAAGCTGACGAAATAACGCTTGTTCAAACGGAATTAAGTCCTGAATATCTGGCTGATAAGAGTTCCGTCTTAGATATACAAGTTCGGCGAAGCGCGCATCATGAAAAAATGAATGTGGAAATGCAACGTAGTGACGAAGGAAATATTGAACGTAGAATACTCTACTATTGGGGCAGAAGTTTCTCTGGAGAGCTAAAAACAAGACAGAATTACTCTGAGCTACCAAGGCAAATTAGTATTGTAATAACAGATTTTGATGTTTTTAATTGGAAAAACACAACAAAATTTCATGGAATTTTCAATGTAAGCGAGAGGGAAGAGGGAATACTGTTTTCTGATGCTTTAGAGATTCATGTACTGGAATTACCAAAGCTGAGAAAGCAGCCATTGAGATTAAATGCATTGGAATGCTGGCTTCTTTATCTGGATAACATGGAGGGGGATATAATGGAGCAGATAGCGACTCAGGAACCGATGATAAGGCGGGCAATGACAATTGAAGAGGCTTTTATGAAAAGCGAAAGCGATCGTTATTTATATGAGCTTCGTGAAAAGGGACGACATGATTATGATAACGCAATTAGTACCGCTGAAAAACGCGGCAAAATAGAAGGCAAAAAAGAAGGCAAGATAGAAGGCAAAAAAGAAGGCAAAAAAGAAGGCATGATAGAAGGCAAAAAAGAAGGCATGATAGAAGGCAAATTAGAAGGCAAATTGGAAATTGCTCGCGAGATGCTTGCAAAGGATATGACTTTAAAGTTAACAGCGGAAATCACAGGGTTATCAATCGAAGAACTAAAAACTCTTGTTGAATAAGACCGTTTAGGCTGCCCAAACGCGGGTCGTCGCTGACGACCATCCCTGCTCCCCCCTGTCGCTGACGCGACATCCCCCCTCGCAATCGAAGGGGGCAACTCACGCATTGCGGGGTTAATAATTCAAAAATATCACGCATTGAGCAAATATTGCGCCATAAATGTCAAAAAAACAATTTTAAAATCACACATCAATGCGCTATATGTTTTATAACAGCCCTTTTATGATTATCAACGCAGGATAAAATGAGGGGAACCTCTATGTTATTTTGATTTTACTAATCTTAGGAGGAAAACATATGAAAAAGATAATTGTTTGCGCAGTTTTAGCGATAGTGTTGTCGCTCTCCGTTTCAACGGCATGGGCGGCGCCGAGTACCCCAATCGAAATTAATGTAAGCTCAATATCGCAGCCTCTCACTATCGGATGGCATAACATTTTGCCCGCCGGGGGACCCGGATATTACTACTGGTTTGGTCCATTGCAGAATGCGACGGTTTATGGTTTTAATCCGGCGACGCAGTTCTTTCGTTTCACAGGAACCGGTAACTCAAGCAGTATAATAATTGATGGCATGCTACCGTCTGGATCTACCCCCACGCCCTTGTACGTAGAGTTCAACAATATGAATATGACGACTGCGGATACATATGCTTTCCAATTCGGAGCCAATAGTGTAGGCGTCGTGGACATTAACCTGACGCTTGTCGGAAACAACACGATCAAAAACACATACGGGAACGGCTTCCGCGTCGGTACATATGACATTCTGAATATCACCGGCAATGGGAATTTAACGATAGAGGCTGATAATGACGTAATTACAAATGCCGTATCCGCTATTTTATCCTACGTCACCATCAAAGACACGACGGTTAACATCATATCAACCAACCAAGACACTAGCGGCTATAACTGCTCCGGATCCCTCACCATTGATAACAGCGTGGTCAACGCCACGGGTGGCTCAAATAGCGGCGAAGGCATTGCTACTAATAGCATCACCATCAAAAACAACAGCACAGTCACCGCCTCAGGCTGCTACGGCATTTCTGCCGGTAGAGAACTCATCATCGAAGACAGCGTTGTCACCGGTGCAGGTAATGACGGCATAATATTTGGCGATGGCGTTAACGGTACTACCCTCACCATCAAAAACAGTACGGTCACCGGCACAGGCGACGAAGGTATTAGGGGCGTTGACATCACCATCGAAGGCGGCTCCGTCACGGGTACAAGCGAAGGCAACAGCAATACGAGAGCCGGCATAAATGCGGTCGATAGCCTCACAATTAACAGTGGAACAGTCAAAGGCGTCGGCAACGTCGGTGCGGATGGGAACTCCCGCAGTGGAGGCATCAGAGGCGGTGATATTGAGATTAACGGCGGAACGGTTGAAGCCACCGGTCGAATAGGTATCGAAGGCTCCAGCTCCTCTGCCACAAACATCGAGATAAACGGCGGAACGGTAACAGCAACCGGCGCCACAAACGGCATAGAGTCCAACAATAGTATCGAGATCAACGGCGGAACGGTTACGGCTGTAGGCGGCGCCGACGGTAATGGAATCCGCGCTGGATACCAAGATAACATCGCCATCAACGGCGGAACGGTTAACGCCGCGGGCGGCGTCGCCGGCATCCGCGTCGAACGCGGCGCTATCACCATCGAGAACGCTACGGTCAGGGGCGCGGCAATATCCGGCACCGGCATCTTCGGCTCCGATAACAGCTCTCTCACCATAAAAAGCGGCGCGGTCACGGCTGTTAGCGAGCAAAACCGGGCAATTGGCGGCGATACGCTTGTTATAACGCTTCCTGCGGCATACACCTATTGGACGAGCGAAACGCTACCGTTCACTCCCACCGAAGCCAATAAGAAACAGTTTCCCGGCGCGGCGTACGTTAACCGCTGGCAGGATAAATACGTCAGTATAACCGACGGCTCAACTCCGACGGACCCAGTCGCTCCAACCATCACGACAGCTACGCTGCCAAACGGCGCGGTGGGAATTCAATATAACGAAACGCTTACAGCCACGGGCACGCCGCCCATCACATGGACGATTGTAAGCGGCGCTTTACCGGATGGCTTGAGCCTTTCAAACGGGGGCGTTATTTCCGGTTCGCCCACAACCCTCGGGGCGTTTAGCTTCACCGTCCAGGCGTCCGGCGTAGGTACTCCCGCTACAAAGGGGCTTTCAATAACGATAGCCGCTCCCGAACCGCCTACCATCACGACAGCATCGCTACCAAACGGCGCGGTGGGAACGGTGTATAACCAGACGCTCGTAGCGACAGGCACAGCGACTATCACATGGTCAGTCGTCAGCGGCGCTTTGCCGAATGGTCTTGCCCTCTCAAACGGCGGAGTAATTTCAGGTACGCCTACGGTCTCCGGCGACTTTAGCTTCACCGTTGAAGCGTCAAACAACATACCACCCGACGCGACAAAGGCGCTTTCCATAACGATAGGCGCCGGTAGCGGCGGAGGCGGTGGACGCAGAGGCGGCGGCGGAGGCGGATGCGATATTGGATTTGGGTTTATATTTGCAGTCGCTCCATTACTCGCAATACGTCGCAGAAAGTAGGGCGAGGGTTCTACTCTCGCCGGGCGGGGGCTGGAGCCCTTGCCATTGGGCTGAAATTTACGGGCGGGTTAACCCCGCCCGTTTTTTGCTATGACGGGGAACGGGCGATGCTATGAGGGGAACGCAGGGGCATTGCGGCGCTCCATTTCCTGAGTATGTCAAATTGCTCATTTCTCTAAACGCCGTATAAAGCGCGACAAAAGGGGTACTGCCAATGAATATTTGCCGTGTCTATTTTTGTAGACCATACCAGCTTTAACTAGCGCTGATAGTATTTGATTCACCTGACTTGACGATATGGATTTATCAAGCTTTTTTGACATTTCCACAATTTCTTGCACTGAGAACTCGTCATCGCAATTATCAAGCTTGGAAATGAATCGTAATATTTCGCGTTGCTTATCGGTAACATTCGCCCATCTACCGTAGAAAAAATCCGCGTCCAGTTTCCTTATAATATCGTCCATGGAGATTGATGGAATCTCTTTGTTCTCAAATTCCGCCTGCAAATTAATATCGTAAGCTTCTTTGCATATGAATTGAATGAAATAAGGATATCCGCCGGAAATAGAAAACACCGTATCAATAGCGTAGTCGGAGAATTGAAGCGGCGAACCGGCGACAGGTTTTTCAATGGCGTCCCGGGCGTCCGCTTTGTTCAGATTCTTGAGGGTTATGGTACAAAACATCCTCTCAGCGTAAGTACGGGTTTCTACCAGTTTGGGAAGTAATGTAGGCAGCCCTGTCAATATTAGCAAAATAGGGATGTTTTGTTTTTGCAATGATTGAAAAACCTCTAATAGAAGAGACAAAGGATACTGTTTGTCAGCGGAATGGTCGGCAAGGTTTTGCGCTTCATCGTAAGCAAAAACAATTCCGCGCGTATTTGGCGATTTACTTGATATAACTTTCCAAACAAAAATGAGCGTTGCTTTTAACTTATCTGATATAAGCCCCGGTGTTCGATTAAACATTTCTAACAAATAATAAAAATCTAAATTATAAACTGTGGCGTCTTCTTTAGTGCTGAATCCCATATCCCGTTTTCTACCGATTTCAATAAATGACACGGTAAGCGCCAAGTCCGTAAGAATTCTCGTTGCAAGCGTTACTTCCGTCACGCTTGCAGACTCCGATAGATCGTTTTCAGCCCAAAGCCATTTTTCCTCGAAAGCGATTCTTTTAATTTTTTCCAATAGAACGGTTTTACCCACGCCGCGTAAACCGGTTAAAACCACATTTTCTGTAACGATAGTTTGCTTTAGTCGCTTGCGCGCTTCTTTCAGCTCGGCTTCTCTGCCCGCCAAATATGGAGGCGTATGTCCCGCTCCCGGTCTATAAGGATTATCGAAAATCGTCGTATTCATAACAATACCTCCCTACATTTATGCTTAAACATAAATATACATAGTAATATAAATATGTATTTATACATAAATATACATCACTATATATATTTAGTCAATAAGGTAAATAGGACTAAATATCTATGATCAAACTCGTATGCCCGCGTAAATCAACCACACAAATGTAATACTAAAACGGGCGGCATTCTGCCGCCCCCTACGACGCTATTTATCAATGGCAATGGTTAATATGGACGACCGCTCTTTATTTTTTATTTTTGCATCGTGCATTGTAAATTGTGCATTGCAATGTCATTTTCCCAAAAATTTCATGACTTTAAGGATAAGCCCATCCTTAAAGTCTATTGCGTCTTTTGGGCAAAACTCGTGGCAGCAATAACAGCGGATACATTTTTTATAGTCGATAACAATCTTTTTTCCATTTTTACTCATTGCGTTCGCTGGACATATTTCAACGCATCGGAAGCACTGCACGCATTTATTGATATCTTGTACAGGTTTAGAAGTCAGCATTGGCTCGATAAACGGAATTTTGGGGATTACGCGCATGGTACTGAGTTTTGGTATGTCCACGTTGTCGAATACAAAAGGATGAGAGAAATCTCCTTCCAGATCGCTGTCAATAATTTCCGCCTCAGGCAAGTTTCTTTGTTTTGCGGCTTGCCATAATGGGAACTCGGGAAGGGGCAAACCAAGGAGACGAGATATGTGGAAGTCGAGAGTCAGCGCGTTTTCAGCGCCGGCTAACAGTCCAAAATTTCTCGGGTTTCCATTTGACGGTCCCTTTCCCTCCATTCCCCATATGCCGTCCAATATTGTGAAAGAAGGTTTTACTCCCTTGTAAATATCTATTAATAAAGAAGCGAACAGATCGCGCCTGAGTCCAACTTTATAATGCCATTCGGCTTTTCTTTGCGCTACCACAGTACCGAAAAGATTCTTTACCCCAAGGGTAAGCACCATTTGCCCGTGTGTTTTCATCTTTGCCAGGTTAATTATTACATCCGCATCTAAGGCTATTTTAGATACTTCTATCTTGCGGAATACCGCAGATTCTGAGCTGGGCAGCGCAACAGGCGTCGTCAATTCTTCGCACGCGATTCCAAGTTCTTCAGCTATTGCGGCAAGGCCGGTCTTTTTAGCGACATTTGAAAACTTATCAAGCCCCGGGCTATCGCATATAACAGGTTTCCCTCCCGCATTCAAAACTTCTGCCGCAACAGCCCGCACGACCTGCGGATCTGTAGTAACGCGCTCGCTGATTTCATTTGCCGAAAGCATATTGGCTTTTAATAAAACAAGATCGCCTTTTTTTACATAGTGTTCTATACCTCCGAAATGCGAAAATATTTTATTTACAGCTAATTCTACTCTGTTTTGATCGTAGCTGGATTCTTTAATGATAAACACTTTTGCCATGTTGTGTCTCCTGATTTTTAAATTTTAGAAAATATGTTAAACTTATTATAACAATATTTTAAGTATCATGGACGCTTCAAAACATGATCTATGGAGGTTGTTGCATGAAAAGAATAATTCTTCTTCAGAAAAAGGAGAGGCACAGAATTGTTCAAGTACCTTGCGAAATTGATTTCTTAACTTCAAAGGATAAAGATGAAGCTTGCTCTTTTTATAATACAATAGCAAGACTTATAAGAAATCCTGAGATATTTATACCGGATAACACGCTACCTTTAGATCTTGCCGGAGAAGGTATTGTTATTGGGGTGCGAGCTGAATCTCGTCTTATTTGTCTACGCGTTCTGACATATAATCAAGATACTATATCAGACTATAAAAATATTTTAGGTGAAAAAGTAACTGGAAACATTGCCTGCAGCGACGGATGCGTAGTAGACAGCAGGTATCGGGGAAACAACCTGCAACAAATAACCTGGTTCTTGATTGAACCTTTACTATATGGAAAATATGACACTGTTGTCGCTACAGTTTCTCCAAAGAATTCTGTAAGTTTAAGGAATTTATTGATTTGTAGTTTTTTAATTGTCGATATAGCAGACATGTATAACGGTTATGAAAGGTTTATTTTAAGGAAGAAGCTTACAAATCTTCAGTGCTACCAAACTGCTGAACATCTGGAGATAAATGTACACGACAGAAACGCAATCATGAACGCGCTTTCAAGAGGTTATATAGGATACAAAATGAAGCATAGATCAACAGGGATATATATTCTTTTCGGGCAAGAAATAAACGATGCTTAATCATACGATTTTCATGTATTTCGTAAGGCTAACTGAAATAAAGAAAAGTTTATTTTTTTTACGAGTGGAAAATACAGGATATTTTTGTTAAAGTGTGTTAAATGTCCTCTTAGAAAGGGATGCTTGAGTTGCTGACAATCGGATTTTGTAATCTTAAAGGTGGAGTGGGAAAAACAACGTCTTGTCAAAATTTAGCAGTTGCTTTGCGGGAAAAAGGTAAAAAAATAGCAATTATGGACATGGATCCGCAGAGTAATCTTTCGCTTGGCTTTGGCATCAGTTTAGAAGAGAAACAGCCTTATCTTCTCAATTTTCTTACGGGAGAATGCGAATGGGATGAAGTTGTTATTTCACGCGAGGGCATCGACATAATCCCAAGTACTTTAGATCTCGTAATGCTTGAGATATCTTCTAAAGGTATTATCGAAAATGAGTTTTTATTGAAAAACAGTTTGAGCAAAATCAATAATGGTCGATACGATTATATCTTCTGCGACAGCCCTCCTCAACTCGGTATTTTGACCCGCAATATTTTTGTTGCAGCAGAGCAATTGTTCGTTCCCCTTGAAGGCGGTTTTTTTGCTCTAGCCGGGCTTAGATTGTTGAATCAGGTAGTGTCTCTTTTCAAAGATAGTCTGAATCCGGGGCTCAACATAGGCGGAATCATAATGTCGCGGCATAATCAGAATATGCATATGCACAGAGAAGTTTTAATGGAAACGCGCAACTTTTTTGGAGATGTTCTTTTTGATAACTACATAAGGCAAAATATTAGTCTTGTTGAAGCTTGTAGCTTTGGAGTTTCGATTTTTGAGTACGCGCCTAAATCTAACGCTGCAAATGATTATCGCGCGATAGCGGATGAATTCATCGCTAAAATGAAATAGTCAGGGAAAGGGTGAAAACATTGAGCCGGGGATTATCAAAACCAAGCCTAAAGGATTATCTTTCAACAGGTAAAGTATTAATTGGAGAATCACTTGCGGCAAGCAATACAGCAAGGATTAATGTTAATCTGAACTCTGACGAAAAAAATATGAGTGTAGATAAACTTATTGGATTATTTTCTACGGATGATGCAAATACATGGGGACCGGTTTTTAAAGCCGGCGCCGAAGTAAAGAATGAAAAGGCCGACCTAAGCGAACTACGTGATTTTTTTAGAACTATGGATAGAGTAAAATTCACTTTATACATACTTGAGAATGAAAAAACCAATATGCGTATTATTCGATCAAGCGTTCAAATTAGAGAACCGTTCATTTTGTTCTTATTATGGGATGACGCTGGAGTTGCGTCAGTGTATATTTCAGAAGATACGTTGATTTTGTGAGCTAAAAAACCAAACTTGTGCAATTGTTATTTGTTTTATTTCACTAATAGTAGGAGAGTATAATTATGAGAAAATATTGCTTAATTTTATTTTTCATTTTTTTGATAGCTAACGAGTCTTTTGCTGCTAACAATACAGGCGTTGATAATAGAAGGCGCTCTTTAGAGATGATGCGTCACGCCTCATTGTTATTACGCGATGGGCAATTAGAGGAAGCTTTAGTTGAATACACAGATGCGGAAATATTGAGCGCCGACGAAACTACGCGTATGATAATAGACGATATCCGGGCCCAAATCACTAAAATAACCAATAATAAAACAACTGCCCAATCTTTGCGTAAACAGGCTGTAGCGCATGTTTCAAGTGGACACCTTGAATTGGCAATAGAAAAGCTTGAGGAGAGCTTGATTTATTATGAAGATCAAGATGTTCGTTCTGAACTTGCCATAATTGAAGGTAGGTACAAGGCTGAATCACAAAAACAAAAGATAGCTTATGAAATGTTGCAGATTGCTGAACAATTGGAGCGTAGGGACGAACTAGAGGCGGCTTTATCAAAATTAGAAGAGGCGCGGACGATTTGGAACTTGCCTCAGATTGTAAGTATCAGACAGAGAATTCAAAGGGCTATCGAAAAACGGGAAGCTGAGAATCTCGCAGCTTCAAAACTTTCGGATGAGGCAACTAAACTGCAGATTCAAGCCAGTATGGAGCAAAAGAACGATATGGAACTTCTACAGCAGGCTTTAGAGTTATTAAGACAATCATTTACCATTGTTCCTGCCCGTGCTGTTGAAATGGCTATTATTCAAACCGAGCAAAGCATATTAAAAATAAGCGCGGACATTAAGGAATCCGAAAAAAGAGCTAAAGAAGCCAGATTGTTGGAAGGACAAGGAAGGATTGAAGCTGCGCTGGAAGTTTACAATATTTCGTTAAGAATACGACATAATGATGAAGTAGCGAATGAATTTAAAACATTGCAAGATAAGCATAATGAAGCTATTAATCGTGAAAAACTTGCCAATGAATTGTATACTAAAGCGACTGATTTTGAAATCATAGGAGAACTCGACGAAGCTTTATCTACGGTAAGAAAAGCATTAGAAACATTCCAAAAACCGGAAGGAGACGCACTTAGGCTTCGATTGGAAAGATCTATTCTGGAAAGAGATCAAAGAAAAGCAAAGGGAGCGGAATTGGCAATAATTGCTGATAATCTAAGAACTCAGGAATTGTTTCCCGAAGCGCTTAACGTGTATCTGGAAAGCTGGGCGTCATGGCCATATTCAAGCGCTGTAAGGGAAGCAATAGATGCATTGGAGTCTTTAGTAAAGGATACAAAGTCAACCGAAGAAAGAGCAAGTAGGCTTTATAATGAAGGGCTTGGTTTAGAAGGAGAAGAACGGTACGCCGAGGCTATCGAAAAAATAACGGGAAGCATGTCTCTAATTCATTCTAAAGAAGCTGAAGAAAAGTTATCCGAACTAAAAGAAAAAGCAACATATAAAAATTGGTTAGATACACTGTTAATGAAGCCTTTAGAACTTAAACAAGAGCCGGTTTTGCCTATGATTGGAAAATTAGTTACTGTACGTATAGATGGAAGCAGTTGGCTGGATTCTGAAAGATTGACGTATAAATGGGAACTGTCTGATAACGCAAAAGACTCAAAAATCGAAGACGGCGGAAAAGCTGTAAGTTTTAGAGCAAGCGACGAGACGCCTGTCATTTTAGATGTTGAAATCTATACCAAAGATGAAGCTCATTCAAAAAACCCGATAATGAAGAAAAAATTCTCTACAATAGCGGATAGCTACACAGCACAGATTAAGGTTGTGGGAATAAATGCAAAACATCAAAAGTGGAATACTGTAAAAAAGCAACTGGAGCCTGTCAACGAGCTTGTTACTAGGAGCGATATATTGCTCAGGGTTGATATCTCGCCTTCAATTGAAGGCGCCATTTATGAATGGAGTTTGGATGAAGAAACTTTTATAACCGGAGATAATGACAAATTTCAAGTGAATGTAAGGAGCAATAATACCGGATTAAGAAAAGTTGGAGTTACAATAAAAGACGCCTCAGAAATTGAGATTGGTCGCTCGGAGATAAGTTTTGTTATTCCCGTAGCTTATGAAGATGTAATGGTTGATTTACAAAGAGCTGAAGCGTGGCAAATATGGCTTGAGGCGCAGAAATTGTGGATGGAACATAAACGACTTGACGCCATTAAGAAAGCTTCTCAAGCCTCTTCGCTTGATCCATCAGACCCTGATATTACTACAGGACTTACTCAATTATATAATGATAACGCCAGAATAGAAGAAGCATATTATCTTTCAGCGTTAGCGTCGCTTCGAAAACTGGAGGAAAAATATGATGAAGCTATATTATCTCTAAAAGAATCCGAGAGATTGTATCCAGAAGAAAAAAAACGTTTGCACATACTCAGTCTTGAAGCAGAAATGAATGATAGGCAGAATAAATCAGCTTTAGCTGACAGGTTCAGGGCCGAAGGAGATTGGCTGCTCGCGGCAGGACGTAAAGTTGAAGCTATTTCCAAATATCGCGAGAGCTTGCTTCTTCAAGAAAACGACTACCTTTATGTGGAAATATTAAAGATTACCAGAGAAGTTGAAAATGAGAACCATACAAAAAATATGCGTAAAGAATTGCTTCAGAAAGGTTTTTCTCTTGTGAGCAAACAACGTTACTCAGAGGCTTTGGAAACGCTTCAACAATGTTTAGTTTTGCAGGATGATGATGCTGTTAAAGTTTACGCCGGAATTGTTGAACTAAAAATTGCCGAGGAAAAAGAACTCATAGAACGCGCTTCTATTGTTCGGGAAGAAGCGGATTCGCTGTTTAAAGAAAAAAAATTCGCGGAAGCATTTGCATTATTCCATGATAGTTTGAGAATATGGAGAGACGAAGAACTTGTAACATGGCTTACAAATGAAGAGACTATTTACAATGAGGCTCAAGCTGCGCAGTTACGCAGAGACGCCGAGCAGCTTATTAAAAAGAATCGACGCGAAGACGCTCTTCGAACTTATAGAAGGAGTTTAGAGTTTGCATACAATAAAGCTGCCGATGATTTTGTTAAGGAAGCGGATGCGGAAGCAGTGCGAAAAAGGGTTGCGGAGTTAGTTGGCGAAGCTGAAGCGCTTCTAAAGCAAAATAAGCCCGAAGAAGCTCTCGATAGGTACAAAACAGCATTGACAAAAGTTCCAAACGATCAAAAAATCATTGATGAAATAAAAAAATTGGAGCTAGTTTTAATGAAAGCCGTGTCAGAGCCAAATGACGCTACTCTATCCGTTGACACGCAGCCGGAGTATACTATTAGTATTGACGATAACGAACAATTATTATCAGCGGACAAGATTTTTAGAGAAGCAAATGCGTTGTACTCGGAGAAAAAATATAACGAGGCGTTGGAAAAGTACAAGGAAAGCTATGAATTGTCTAATAACGCTAAACTAAAGGAGTTTATTGACCGGCTTGAAAATGCCATTGTAGACGTTGAAAAAGCAAATGTGCTTGTTAGACAGGCGAACGAATTATACAGACAGGGAAAATTCTCGGAAGCCTTACAGTATTATGAAGAGAGTTTAAAGGTTTATAAGAATCCAAAAGTGGAAGAGTTTATAAAAAAAGTAAAGACTTTGATTAATTAATTTAGTTAACTCGACCGAGCAATAACTAAATAAGTAAGAATAAATTTCAGGAGGAAAATTAAATTTGATAGTGCAATTATCAGTTGACAGCGAAGACTGCGACCCTTATCCTTTACCTGACGCCAGTGTTTTAGCGAGGATATTTGAAAGTGAACTAGAGTATTTTTGGCCACAGGGCATCCAAAAACCCGAAATAGTAGAAATTTCAATTTCTACCCTAACATCAAGCGATATGAAAGAGCAGAACAAGAAATTCAGGAACATAGACGAGTCCACAGATGTTCTTTCATTTCCCATGTGCGAAAACAATGGAGCGTTTGTTCCCAAGTTAGAAACTGGTTGCCCAATACTATTGTTGGGCGACGTTTTGCTTTGTCCCGAAAAAATATCGGAGAACGCCGCTCAAAATGGAGTTAGTAATTTAGAAGAAATGTGCCTTGTTTTAGCGCATTCATTTTTGCATCTTGTAGGCTTTGACCATGAAACGGAAGAAAACGAGGCGGAGATGTGGAAAATGCAGGAGAGTATAAAAAGCAAAATTATGGGAGAGCTGCATAAATGATTACGTCGCTTATCATATTGTTTTTGCTTTTAGTTGCGTCAGCGTTATGCAGCGCTGCGGAGACTTCAATTACAGCGATAGGACATGGAAGAATAAATGCCCTTAAGGAAGAATTCCGTTGGTATGCAAGGCTTTTTGAATGGCTCACTAAAGATACTCAAAATGCCCTTACCGTTTGTATCATAGCTAATAACGTGGTGAATATCGGGGCGAGCGTGCTGGCTACAACCATAGGAATTCAGCTATTTAGCGAAGGTTCATCGCTTTTTATTGTGCCCATAATGACAGTTCTCATTGTAATATTTGGGGAAATATTTCCTAAAAGCGTTGCAATAACATATCCAGACAAAGTATTGTTGTTTTTATTACCTGCGTTGAAATTGCTGTCAATTATTCTTATTCCGTTTATATTTATCATACAGGGCATTGTTCGTTTAATCGGGATAGTTTTTAAAATGAACCTTAAGCATCAGCAAGTGTTTGTTACAAGGGATGAAATTGAACGTATGGTTTCAATAGGGGAGCAGAGCGGAGTATTCGAGGAAGTTGAACGCAAAATGATAGAGGGAGTAATTTCTTTCGAAGAAACCAGGGCTTACGAAATCATGGTTCCAAGGACCGATATGATTGCTATTTCGAAAGATGAGTCCGTACAGGACGTTATTCCAGTATTTATTGAAATGGGTCATTCACGTTTGCCGGTTTATGATGAAAACCCGGATTGTATTGTTGGGATACTTTATGTCAAAGATACTCTCAAGTATCTTACAAGCGGACAAAACAGTATTCTAATCGAAGAAATAATGCGCCAGCCGATGTTTGTTCCCGATAGTATCCGAACGGATGATTTATTCAAGCTTATGAAAAAGAATCGGATGCACATAGCCATTGTTGTGGACGAATATGGCGGAGTAGCGGGAATTGTTACTATGGAGGACTTAATAGAGGAAATAGTTGGCGAAATACAAGACGAGTATGATCGCGAGACCCCGGATATTGAGCCGGAGGATGAAGGGACATGGCGCGTAAATGGATTAACGAGTCTTGAGGATCTGAGCGAAGCTCTTTCATATCAATTTGAATCGGAAGATGCCGAAAGCCTTGGCGGTTTAGTTTTGTCGCTTGCGGGAAAAATCCCTCAGGATGGGGAAAAGTATAATTACGGAGAATGGGTAATAGAGGTAATTGAAATGGAAGATCATAGGATTAAACTATTGCGCCTTACGCGCGGCGTCAGTTCGAACAAAAATAGCGGGACAGGTAAAATTTATGGATGATATTAAACTTGAGCTTATTGATGCCGCGCGCAAAGTAAGGGATAACGCGTATGCGCCATATTCCGGTTTTAAAGTTGGCGCCGCTATAGTTGCTGAGGATGGAAGCGTTTACGTGGGGTGTAATGTGGAAAACGCCTCATATGGACTTACGACTTGCGCTGAACGAAACGCGATAGCTTCTCTTGTCGCCGGTGGTTACAAAATTCCTGTTTCCATTGCTATAGCTGCAAAAGATGGAGTGTTTTGCCCTCCGTGCGGAGCGTGCCGTCAAGTGCTAATGGAGTTTAACCCGGAACTCGAAATTATATTGGAGTCGCAAGGCAATGGCTTCAAGTTATTTAAACTAAATGAAATCCTGCCTTTGAGTTTTTCAACTAAGGATATATCATGAGGTGCGGTGTTGCCGCGATAATTGGCAGACCAAACGTTGGCAAATCAACGCTTGTAAATGCCCTTCTTGGCGCGAAAGTTGCTGTGGTATCGCCAAAACCACAAACTACGCGCAATGCCATAAGGTGTATCTATAATTCTAATGATGCTCAAATAATTTTTACGGATACGCCCGGGATATATGTTCCACATAATAAGCTGGGTAAAGGATTAGTTGACTCAGCCGCAGGCGCGATTGAAAGCGCGGACGTAATTTGCTATATCGTTTGCGCGGATGACGCTGAAATCAGCCCTGAAGACGCCGAAATAATATCTTTGCTAAAAAATGTAAAAACACCAGTTTGTTTGATTTTGAATAAAGCTGATAAAGTGAAATCAAACTCAGACGCCAAGTCAACTATTGAACTCTATTCAAAGCATGTTAATATAAGTTGTTCCGTTCAGATTTCCGCAAAGAAATCGTTTAATCTCGAAAAATTTATTGATATCGTCATTCCATTTATACCTGAAGGCGAGCCATGGTACGACTCTGATATTCTCATAGATAGCACAGAAAGGTTCTTGGCATCTGAACTTATACGCGAGCAGTTATTAAAATACTTAAGGGACGAGGTTCCGCATTGCGTCGCCGTTAAAATTGAGGATTATTTAAGTCCTGACGAGTTTCCGGAAAGGAATAAGCTTTATATAAGGGCTAAGCTTATAGCTGAAACCGAGGGGCAAAAGGGAATAATTATCGGGGAAGGCGGAAGCATGATACGAAAGCTTGGGCAACAAGCCCGCATTGAGATAGAAAAAGCTACGGGGCATTCTGTATATATAGACCTTAGAGTGCAAACAAAACCTGGCTGGCGTCAATCGCAGAGTATTCTCAAAATGCTAGGATATGCTTAAATGTTTTCGCAAGGGTTTTATTCCGCCGTTGGAACTGTCCTGAGGCGGAGAATATCTGCCGAAGGAGACATTTCTTTAGATTTATTCCTAAAAGAATTTGGGCGTATATCGGTTTATGCTCGCGGCGGAGGGCGGGGCAGCGTGCGTTTTGGAGGCGCTACCGAGCCGTTTGTATGGGGAAATTTTGATCTTTACAAGAGCGGAAAAGGAAGCCGCCTTATCCTCAGGGCAGTGGACGTGAAATATGACGCGTTAAAACTGCGTAATTCTAAGGAAGTTATTCTAACGGCTTTCAACTGGATAAAAATGTTATTAACGTATTTGGAAGAAGGCAGAGCTGACGATAAAGTGCTTTCATGTTTGTTTTGGAGTCTTAAATTATTGGAAAACGGAGTTCCTGTTGAAATTGCGGATTGGCGTTTTGTTTGGAGATGGCTTAACATATGGGGGCTTGCGCCGGAACCTGAAGATGAAATTACGCGTTTTATTGCGCTTGCGGCGCACGACGTTATAAAGAATATCAAAAAGATCAATCTTCCAGAACACGTCCTCCTGCTACAAACCGCCGCGCAAAAGTATAGGTTGCATTTTAAGGAAATTATCTAAAAAGGAGAATGATTATCTTGATAAATCGCCTGAGGAAAGAAAACGCGGCTATGCTTATGATTGATGTTCAGGAAAAACTGCTGCCGGTTATCACCGGCAAAGATGAAATAGTTAAGAACACGGTTAAGCTGATGAAAGCGGCGGAAACGCTTGAGGTTCCGGTGATGTATACTGAACAATACCCCAAGGGCATTGGATGCACCGTAAGTCAGTTATTGGAAGCATTGCCCGCGACGACTGTAAGGTTTGAAAAAAACACATTCTCATGTTGCGATGAAAGCGGCTTCAACGAAAAATTAAGCGGATTGAATCGTTCGTCGATTATTGTTTTCGGCATTGAAAGCCATATATGCGTACTTGCAACAGTTATGGACATTTTACCGCAAGGTATAAAAGTAGTTATTGCAGAAGACGCGTGCGGAAGCAGAAATCCCCGCCACCATGATTTGGCAATGGAAGAAGCTCGCGCTTGCGGCGCCTCAATATTGCCAACTGAATCGATAATTTATCATATGCTTTTGAGATCCGGCACTCAGGAATTTAAGTCACTGCTCCCGCTTTTTAAAGTGTAACGTATGCTTTGATTCGCGTGTAATAACAAAGCGATTGTAGAGTAGTTGCGGGACGACTGAGGCGGTCGTCCCTACGGTCTCTTTATTGGACCATCGTCAGATAGAAATGTTGGGTGTTTCGCGAAACGTTTATGAATGAATGTCTCGAATCCTCTCAATCGGCAGCTTTGTTACCCTTGCGATTAAATCATCCGACAGCCCTTCATTTTTCATTTCAATTACCATTTGCATTTCTTTCTGCTGACCTTCTTTTCGACCTTTCTCCAAGCCGTCCTCCCAGGCTTCCTGTTTCCAAACCCTTTTAGCCACGTTGATATCCCATTCTGCTGTAAGCATATTAATCACCTCCGATGAATGAGTTTTAAAAAAATCTGACAATATCTCTTCCTTAATACAATCGGTTATTGCTCTGGTTATTGCAGTCGTCAAATCCAATCCAGCTTTTTGATATTCGCGTACCTTCCCTACGAACAGTACATAGCCATATAGTTCCTTGCTCTTTTTTACGATTGCTTCATTTCGACCCTCATTGATGTTTACTACACGTACTTCCAGCTCAAGGCGCCCGCTAAACCCAACAAATGCTTCCGGCGCTTCCCTGTAAGCGTCCGATAAGTGTAGTGTTTTCTCGTCAGGAAACTCGTCCTGTCCGTTATACAATACAATGAAATCTGGCTTTGGTATCTTCAGCAACTTGCTTTTATAAACAACTTCTTTGTCGATTAGTTTTTCATATACACGAGCTACATAAATCAACAGGCGCAAGGGCATGTTCGCAGAAACAGAACTTTGGTGCTCAAGCATAATTACTATCTTATCATCTAAGACAAAGGCGACATCATTGCGACGATAGTTAAAAAGGACATCTTCCAGCGTGGCTATTTCTACAGGTGTATCCGATGGAAGATCGCTACCAGACATAGCATTGTACAGTGACAATAGTTTTTTTGCATCATTGAACAATGTTGTAAACAAGCTGCTTTTGTACTCTCGATTTACACTCATGTAACACCTTTTCTCAATTCGGCACAATTATCATTAACCAAATCCGTTTCATATAATTATAACCCATTCATATGGTATTTCCACAAAAATAAGATAGGCGTCACTATTATGTGTAATGAACCTATCTTTTAACATTAATTCGATGTAACCTGTTACTTGTCTTAGCATCGCGGGACGATGTGGCGAGGACTGTGGGCATCGTCCCCTTTATGTCATTGCCCTGTTTTGTGTACCGTCCGAATTTGGTCAACCGTAAGGGTTGTCCCTACGGCATAAAATCATTGTAATCGCCAGATAGAAACGTAGGGACGGTCGCCCTCGACCGTCCGTTCTTTTATCTTATATGTGCTAAAATAACTGTGAAATATAAGCTTAAATCCGCGAAAGCGTGAACATGGAACGTTATATAGGCAGGCGAGATTATTTAAATCACTCTGACACTTTCGAGGTTTACTTCGGACTAAGCTGACCCAAAGCGTCCCTATTAAGATGAATTGAGGTGTAAATTATGACTGATACAGTGATGAGTACAACAGCACTTCCTGAGATTTTGTTTAAACTAATCAAAACTGAAAAAGTCCGTGTGAAAGAAAGCGGCGGCGTTATTCAGTTAATGCCTGTGAAGGAAACTGTAGATTGTACAGTTGGGCTTCGCGGCATGTTTGCAGGCGATCCTAATATGACTGTCGCTAAGTTCTTGGAGCGGAAGCATGCTGACAAGGAGCTTGATTTATGATTCGCTATATTCTTGATGCTTGCGCTCTGATTGCCTTACTGCAGGATGAACCGGGCGCCGACAGTGTCGCTAATGCCTTTAACACAGCAAACTCCTAACCTCAGATCATCATGAATTTGACCCGATTGAGAGTAGAGAGCCTATTAGTTTCCACTGGATTAGATAAGTAAAGGAATGTCTGGCGGGTAGATTGAATTGCTTATTCATCATCCCATTTTTGTTTAATTTACAGATAAAATGCGTTCGTTGAGTTCACTGATAAGGCTTTTATTAACAAGCGATGTGAACAAAGCAGTGTCATCATGCATTTGCCAGTCCTCAAGCGATTTCAGGTATTCAGCCTTAGCGTCGGATTTGATGCAGATTGGCGGATAATTGTTTTTTTCAAGCATATAGTTCAGTATTAGCCGCCCAGTTCTCCCATTTCCATCCGAGAATGGGTGAATTGCCTCAAAGTAAACGTGGAAAACTGTTGCTTTATAGATCTCCGGCTGTGTTGAACTTGAATAAGCAGTAATCAAATCCTTCATCAAAAGCGGAACTTCCTGCCAATTGGCGGGTACTGCTTCACTTCCTCGAATGTATACAGGATGCCGCCGGTAAATAGCTCTGGTTGACGGCTGACAATCAAGCGCGGTTCGTTCATGAATGTTCTTAATAAGATCCTCAGAAAACTCAACCTTCTCACTTAAAGCCCTCTTGTAATATGCCATACCATCAGCGGCGCCTCGCGCGGCGAAATAATCGCGACCCGGTCTGTCCGGCACAAACTCGCCGTCAAGGACTAACGCTGTTTCGCCAAGGGTCAGCGTGCTGCCTTCGATGGAGTTAGTATTGTACACAAATCGAACCTCAAATGCGTTGTCATAGCTTTCTATTCCAAGTATTTCATTTGCAGATAAAGGCAGTAAACCTAGATATTTCTGTTTTAATGCGTCTGTGTCAACATAACTAAAGTCTGTTCCTGTAATGAACGCTTTGTATATTCTTTCGCTTAAACCACTCATTTTCTGCATATGTCCTTTCTGTGCCTGATATGTCCTCAATTTCCGAATATCGCTACCAGACATAGCATTGTACAGTGACAAGAGTTTTTACGCATTACACGAACTATGTTGTAAACAAGCTATTTTTGTACTCTCGATTTACGCTCGTGTAACGCCTTTTCTCAATTCGGCACGATTATCTATAAACCAAATCCGTTTCATATAATTATAACCCTATTCACATGGTATTACCACAAAAACAAGATAGGCGTCACTATTGTGTGTAATGAGCCTATCTTTTAATATTAATTCGATGTAACCTGTTACTTGTCTTAGCATCGCGGGACGGTGGCGCGGAACTGTGGGCATCCTCCCCCCTGTCGCTTGCGCGACATCCCCCCTCGCAAGCGAAGGGGGCTCATCTCCCCTTGTCGCGTCTCGCGTCAACTAAGATTTGCACTGTACTTTTTACACCACAATCCATTCTGAGCTTGCAG
>Ga0099364_10000640_pt1 | contig 59862 bp, 59 predicted proteins | sample TergutTh196P3_FD_73070 | JGI IMG/M metagenome (GOLD analysis project Ga0099364, IMG submission 73070) | Microcerotermes parvus P3 segment gut microbial communities from Pointe-Noire, Republic of the Congo - Th196 P3 | ecosystem: Host-associated > Arthropoda: Insects > Digestive system > Gut ... | reverse complement strand
ACCTATATGGGGCCGAATGGTGCCGAATACGACGGTGACGGGAAGAAAGAAAACGGCGACATGTGGTATAATGAAGACGGTTATGATATTTTTGGTTTTGATAAAAATGGGTTTGAATATCTTGAACCTGTGGCGGTGCCTGATGTACGGGCGTCTGCAACCACCCAAAGCCTTGTCTCTCTTCGATTGGAGGTGGGCAGGAACGCGTTAAAAAACAATTTCGCCGATGCCACGGAATTGTTTAATGGACAACATGCCGTTCCTCCACATTTGCATTCGCATAAGGACGCCATTTTGGGCAGTATGTCTTACGAAGAACCTGTTGGCACCAATTTGGCTGGTTGGTATGGTAATGCGGGCTTTTACGCGATAAGCGAGTACATTATAACCATGAGAGATTTACTGCCTGAAGACCAACAGGAAAAGTTTATGTTGGTGATCGACGCACACCGCACGCGTGAATACGCAGAGTGGCGTACGTACGGGGATGCAGGTGCCAGCGCCACAAATGAATTGAAGGGAATTTACAACGAATTGCTTGGGATGGGTGTGGTGGGTGCAAATGAGGCAGGCTTTGAAAATTACATGAAAAAAGAGTTCATACCCGACCTTTCCAGAGATTTAGGCATAAATCCTGGGCTGATTAAAACGCTGCTTAACCAAATGACGGGCTGGGAACGGTTTTTTGCGTTGATCAACGATGCGGACGCCCAAAATCTTGGGGCGATAATTGGTGGTTCTGCACCAATGTATGCAAAATGGGATACGCGAACCTTAGAGTTCATATGTGAATTTTATGCCGATATTGAAAAAGAAAGAGAACAACAACAAGGCAAATAAAATGTAGCTTGTATAGGATAGATATATTAACTCTCCAGATCAGCGTTAATCTGCGTTCAATCAGTGTAAATCTGTGTCAGTCGTGATCCCCCGCCATTTCCAAACAGTGCGAGCGTTTAGACAAAACAACCTTTGTCTGGCACCTTGGCGGTCTAGTATTACGCATTGACAAAAATGCATTTTGTATTATAATAGACTTAACACGGTAAGGAGAGTTTATGAATTTTGATGTGGAATTTGATCAAGAAGATGATGGAAGATGGATAGCAGAAATATCAGAAATTCCCGGCGTACTTGCATACGGCGCAACTCCATTCCAAGCAGGGGCACGAGCAAGGGCTTTAGCTTTGCGTGTTTTGGCAGATCGTATGGAAAATGAAGTTTCAGTTCCCGGTATTAACTCAATAGTATTTGCGGACCGCTATGCGATGGCCGTCAATTAATGCAAAACGCCTCTTGGCGGCATTGTTGAGAATTGGGTGGTCTATAAAAAGACAATCCAGTTCACACAAAACATTAGAAAGAATAGGCTATCCAGATTATGTTTTTGCTTTTCATGACAGTGAGGAAGTAGGTTCCAAGATGGTAGCAAAAGTGGCTAAACATACCGGGTTAAGGCATGATGATTTATAGTTTCCTCAAAGAGCCACCCCCCAAACCTATTAACACCACCCCGTTTGTCTAAACAGTGCGAGTGTTTAGACAAAACAACCCTTGTGGGGTACATGGCGGGTGATGCTAGCCGATGGTCTGTGGGCAACGCTATTGACCATTGACTGTTGGCAGTTCTACTTGTATTCCGCTTGAATAAACATGTAAAACCAGTTAACATAATCTAATTATGGATAAAAGTGAAATAGTATTATATCAACCTTACAATTCTCTTGCAGTTGAAGTTAGACTGGAAAATGAAAATATTTGGCTGACACAAGCACAAATTGCAGAATTATTTGGAACAAAACGCCCTGCCATTACTAAACATTTGAATAATATCTATAAAACAGAAGAATTAGAAGAATATAGCACATGTTCCATTTTGGAACATATGGGCAAGGATAACAAACAAATTTATAAAACAAAGTATTATAATTTAGACAATTATATTGATGAAAGTGTTTTAGTCTTATTGTCAAAACGAAAATCAAAAGTCAGCGCTCAAATATATACAAAAAGAATCTCCGCTCAATTACAGCTAGATTTAAAAAAACATAATGCACAATATGACCCTATTATTATAAGTACATCAAGTAGTTTTCATGACCGTTTTTTGATTATTGACAATACGGTATATCACATAGGTGCTTCAATTAAAGATTTAGGAAAAAAATTGTTTGCCTTCTCAAAAATGGAACTGCAATTGAACCAAATTACAAATGAAAATTAACGAGCGCAAGTAATAGGAGAGTACCTGACACCACCTCGTGCGGTCTTTTTATGATTGAAAAAGCTATTGACAATTCACAAAACTGTATATACTATTATGTATGGGTACAGTTATAAGCATTGATGGTTGTTTTGAATGGGATGAGGCCAAGAACATCCTAAACAAAGAAAACCACGGTTTTTACTTTGAAGAAATCCTGGCTGTTTTTGATGATCCCTTCTTCCTTGAAGCTTATGACCGTGATAACTCTACCTTGGATGAGGTACGCTGGAAAGGCATAGCGTCTTTTGATCTGCGTATCTACTTTTTTATTTCTTATACCGAGCGGAATAACCGAACAAGGATATTATCTGCACGGTTAGCAGAACAGCCTGAAAAGGAGCTTTATAATGAAAACTATCGAAAGCAAACATCCAGAGGGGAACCTTCGCCCTATGGGCTCGGTGGAGGTTCCGGTTATGAGTGATGAACGCATAGCGGAATTACAAAATTTCAAAACAAAAGATTTCACTGATTGTCCAGTTCAAACCCCGGAACAACTACAGGAATTCAAACCCAAATACCCGGATGCACGGCTTTACAAACCTATAAAAAAAACAGTACAAATTCGCATTGACGCTGATGTTTTGGAATGGTTAAAACAGTCCGGATCCGGTTATCAGACTAGAGCCAACTCAATTTTACGGCAAGCGATGCTGCATTCGGGATAGAGACGCTACCCCAACATCTGGTGTCGATTGCGCCTAACGACACTAGGGAAATTTGGTGACTGACACCCAAGCGTGACCTTACTAACTTGCGCTACCAGCGCTTTTGCGTTCCCGGCTACCAGCCGGAGCCAAGAGCGCCTTGTATTCTCATCACATTATCATTGGATAACGGCATTGCTTCGCTGGAGATGTGTGTTGTAGTATTACCTGTGACTGTACCGCCGGTACGGTCATACCTGCCGTTGTGGCGCATAACAAATACGCCGCCGCCTAGCCTTGCCCTATTCCCGCTGATGGTGCCGCCGCTCTGCCTGAAAACTCCTCCGTTTAAGGTTCCAACTAAGTCCTCTCTTACACCAGAAATATAAACGCCGCCACCGTAACTCTGCGCTGTGTTATTTCTAATATTCCCGCCTGTCATGGTAAAACTAGTAGTATTTTCTCCAATGCTTGAAAATACATATACACCGCCGCCATCCTCCGTCGCAGTATTGCCGCTGATGGTCCCATTGGACATAGAGAAGGTGCTGTTAAAAGAACAATATATACCACCACCTCTCCTCGCAGTATTGCTGCTAATTGTACCGCCTGACATAGAAAAAGTGCCCAATCGAATAAGTACACCGCCGCCATCCTGGACACTTCTGTTGTTGCTGATTGTACCGCTCTGCATGATAAAGGTACCGGTCAAAATAAATACACCGCCGCCACCCTGGACACTTCTGTTGTTGTTAATTGTACCGCTCTGCATGGTAAAGGTACCAAAACTAAGAAAAACGCCGTGGCCTTCATTGTCCCGTATTTCTCCGCCGGCAAGGATACCGGATCCCCTTGCATTTCTTACACCTGCTCCTTTATTGGCTCTGACTATCGTACCGGTACCTATTATTCCTGTTTGAAATAAGTTAATCCCTACACCGCCTTCATTTTCAGCATTCAGCTCACCGCCGGAAATCTCAATATATTCAAACCGTGTTGGTGTACTGAAAACATCCACAACACCCTTTCTTGAACCTGCACCGGAAAGCACTGCTCGCTCGGCGCCCCATTTTCCGGTAATTAAAATCTCCCTTCTGTCTGTTACACCATCGGGATTGGAAAGTCTAAAAACATAATTATCATCTCCCTCGCCTTCGCTCTGTTGGTTCAGCCTCCCGATAACCATGATTCTTTTAATGTTCCCCGCTGCGGCCCTTTCGTAAGCCAGCGCAAGGGAACGCAATGGCCTGCTTTCGGACAATCCATCATTGTTGTTATTGCCGCTGGCGCTCACATAATAACTTTCTATATTGGGGGCGGCAGTCGTAGCCCGGAAACGAATATTCGGGGTGACATTTGCAACTCGGGAAAGCTCAACAAAAGCTGCTGAAGCTTCCTGCGTCCTGCCAAGCAGGTCTAAAGTATGGGCTATATACCCAAGATACACCGTCTGCAAATTTCTGTTCGTGTTCCTGCCTCCGGTTATATCTATTTCATACCCTCTGCGGAACGCGGCCAGGGCTTTTTCCAGAGTCGCCCGCTTGTCCGCCTCGGGTACCACTTTTTCAGGGTCATTGCCTGTTCCGGTAGCTGAATCCCGGTGTAATATAGCAAGATGCAAATTCAACGAAAAATTGCTGAAGTCTATATTCCCGCTTGTTTGCACCCCAAACCCGGAAGCAATGTTCGAAGTCCACCGTAAACTGCTGCTTACCCGGTAATTCGAATCAAGTTCCAGGGTCCGTTCCCACAGAGCAGAGGCGGGGATGATTCTTTCATTAGTAAAAAAATAATGACCTCTTTCGTAATACAACTGCGGGTTGTTCGGCTCAGCGGCAATTGCCTGTTGAAAAGCCGTCTCCCTGTCCAGTTCCGCCTGCCTGGCAAGCCGTGCCTGTTCTTGCGCGGCCAGTTCTCGTTCCTGCGCCGCCTGCCTGGCAAGCCTGTCACGTTGCTGTGTATTCCTTGTGCGTGTAATGCTGCTGCGGATTGGGTCGCTGGCTGTCCGGTACCCCAAAGCCAAGCCGTAACGAAAGCCCGGGTAACTGTCCATCCAGGAGGTTATTCCCGGCTGGTACTGTACTTTTCCCCTGAGGTAAAAAAAACGGGAAAAGTTAATATCGAGACCCCCTCCGAATTTAACGCCCAAGCCGAAGGAATCAGAAAAATCTAAATCGTCCTCATTGTTTTGGATATAACGGCCTTCAATACTTGCCATGGGGAAGAGGCTCAAACGGTCTTTTGCAAAATCAATAGGAATTTTTACGCTAAAATCATAGCCGATACCTGCCCCGCTCATCACTGTTGTACCAGGGTACATATCGTGTATGTAGAAAAGAGAATTTTCTACATATTTATTCGATTCTGCGGCAAAAAACCCGCCAAAAGCATTGGCGTGTTCCCTTGGTTCCATGGTTCCGCCCAACTGATAGCTTTGGCAGGCAAGGTTTAACAACAAAACCGCTGCCGGAAAAAGTATTGATACAATTTTATGTTTCATAATGTCCTCCAAAATTTTTTTCAGAATTTATTGTTCTCCGTTATCTATACCAAACGGTAATTTTCAGGTCGTGGGGTTCAAGTAAGGCTGTTATTCCGCCTCTCCTTATTCATACTATACCCAATTTCAGGCGTTTTTGGAAGGCATTTTTTTTAAATTTACTCCTACATTTCTTTTATATATTGTATCCGTCAATTTAAACGAAAATGGCTTTTATGCTTATTGCAAATCCATCTGTTTTATTTATACTGCTAATATGGAACCAATATATTCGCTGCTTTTGGGAGCGGGCAACCGCGGAACTCATGTCTATGCTGAATTTGCACGCCAGAACCCTTCCATGCTTAAAATCGCCGCAGTCGCTGAACCAAACACGGCAAGACGGGAAAAAATCCGTGATGAGCATCGCATTCCTACGGAATTTATTTTTACGACCTGGGAAGAAGCATTCGAACGCCTGCCTCCCCAGTTGGACGCTGTAATGATCGCTACCCAGGACAAAATGCACCTGGAGCCGATAATGGCGGCAATGGAGCGCAAGCTCCACATACTCTGCGAGAAACCCATTGTTCCCTCGCTGGCTGAATGCCGCGCAATCGAAAGAGCTTCGGCAGGTTATGATAAAGTGTTTATGATTGCCCATGTTTTAAAATACACCGCATTTTTCTCCAAAATACAGGAGCTCCTGCAATCCGGAAAAATCGGGAAACTGATAGGCATAGACCTTATTGAGCATGTCGGGCATATCCACCATTCCCACAGTTTTGTCCGGGGTAACTGGCGCAATAGCGCAGAATCTTCGCCAATGATTTTAGCAAAAAGCTGCCACGACATGGATATACTGTACTGGCTTGCCGGATCTCCCTGTGAATCGCTGTCTTCCAATGGCGGCCTGTACTATTTCAAAAAAGAAAACGCCCCGGCTGATGCGCCCAAACGCTGCCTTGAAGGATGCCCGAATATGATTGAATGTCCGTACTATGCGCCCAAAATTTATCTGTGCGCGAACATCGGCTGGCCGGTCAATGTTATCACAACCGATCTGTCCATGGAAGGACGTCTGGCAGCACTTGAAACCGGGGCCTATGGAAGATGCGTTTTTCATTGCGACAATGATGTGGTGGATCACCAAACTGTGTCCATGCGTTTTGCCAATGGAGTAATGGCTAACTTTACCATGTCGGCTTTTTCAGCAGAAATACACCGTTCCATCAAGCTTTTTGGAACAGCCGGAGAAATATGCGGCGACATGGAAGAAAATACCATCCAATTAAAAGAATTTACCACAGGAAATACCGAGCTTATTGAACCGGGAAAAACAGCAGGAGGTCATTCCGGCGGAGACAGGCACTTAATAACCGACTTTGCATGTATGGTAAGAGACGGCTCAGGTTCACAGAACCCCATCGGAAAAGGCAGAAACATGATTCGCAATTCTTTTGAAAGCCATTACATGGCATTTGCCGCAGAACAGTCACGGCTGGAAGGGGCCAGAACAATATGGCTTGCGGAATTTAAGCGGAACGCAGGTACGGAGTCTGACGGTGCAGCTTCAATGTAGTGGTCGGTATAACCTGCACTATTCATTGAACTTTTCCCGATAGTATGTAATACTAACCTTAATGAATGCCAAGGAGTTGGAATTTTCAATATTTTGTATAGAAAATGTCGCAGTAAAATTGGGGCTGACCGGTAACGTAGTATACAAACTGCTGACAGAAAAAAGTGAAATATTGGATGACTATATAATCCCGTGCTATCCGGCTCTCCATACCCAGGGAAAAGAATATATAGTTGATGATATAGTTGATGTTATGCAGGAAAAAGGTGTTATATCGTGATCCTTTATCATGGCTCCCATTCGGCGATTCCGGCTCCCAATCTTTCTTTTGCCCGTGAAACAACCGATTTTGGAAAAGGTTTTTACACAACCACCATTCAAACCCAGGCAGAAAAATGGAGCGAGCGTTTCAGGCGAAGGCATAGCCTCGCCGTAGTTTCTGTCTATGAAATTAATGAAAATGAAATTTTAGAAAATATATCTGTTCTTGATTTTAAGACATATTCAACAGAATGGCTTGATTATATTATTTCATGCAGACAGGGCGGATCAGCGGGAAACTACGATCTTGTCATAGGCGGTATTGCCAATGATGATGTGTTTAATACTTTAACAATTTATTTAAAGGGATATATTGACAAAGCAGAAGCGATAAAGCGTTTGCGGTATGAAAAACCGAATATTCAATACTGTTTTAAAACCCAGCATGTCATAGATGAATATCTTTTATTCAAAGAAAGTATTACCCTATGAAAGCAGACAATACTATTTTGCAATTAAAATACGATTCTGTGATTGAGGCATTGGCTGTCTTAAAAGGCATTACTCTTAGACAGGCGCTTGGCATTTTTTATAAATCCGGGGTTTACGAAGAAATGCGTGAAGGAATATCCGATATGCATTGCCGCAGTGATTCATACCTTGCAGAAGAAATAGCAAGCGAGAAAATCCAATGACCCCTGTACCCATCAACGATCCCAGCCTTACCCCCGCCAGCCGACTCGAAGCTTTGAAAAACTGGGCAACTGATAACAAAAAACCAGCACATGGCTCAGGCGAAATCAACAACCACATCCACACAATTTACAGTTTCAGCCCGTACACACCTGCCATGGCAGCATTGCGGGCGCGGGATGCCGGTCTCTGTGCCGCCGGTTCCGTTGATCATGATTCCATAGGCGCAGCAAACGAAATGCTTGAAGCCTGCGCCATTCTGGGCATTGGCGGCTGTGTGGGCTTTGAAATGCGGGTGAGCTTCAAAGGCCCGTTTGCCGCGCGGAAAATCAACAACCCCGATTCTGAAGGTTATGCCTACATGACGGTACAGGGGATTCCCAGGGCGGCGATTCCCCGGGCAATGGAATTTCTAGCGCCAGTCCGGGAGCAGCGATTGCAGCGAACCAGAGCTATGAGCATTACCGTTAACACTATGTTGAAGGAAGCGGGTTTAGCTGAAATTGATTTTGACCGGGACATTCTTGCTGTTTCGAAATATGCCGAAGGCGGCGGTATCACTGAGCGGCACTTGCTTGCAGCCCTGGCGGAAAAGTTTATTCTGAAATACGGCAAAGGTCCGAAAATTACCGGAGGGCTTGAAAAAAAACTGGGCATAACAGTATCGCCAAAAATAGCCGCACTGCTTGCAGACCCGCTCAACCCTCATTATCTGTACGATATGTTAGGTGTATTAAAATCGGAATTTCTTCCCCGTGTGTACATCCAGCCTGATGAACACGAATGTATCCCCGCAGAACAAGTAACGGCCTTTGCCGAATCAATTGGCGCGATTTCCGGTTACGCCTACCTTGGTGATGTGGGGGAATCGCCAACCGGTGATAAAAAAGCTGAAAAGTTCGAAGATGATTTTATTGAAGAACTTTTTACAGAATTGTCCCGGCTGGGTTTCAGGGCAGTTACGTATATGCCGCCCCGGAATACCATAGACCAGCTTCGCCGGGTACAGCAATTGTGTGCACAATGGGGCTTTATGGAAATATCCGGCGTGGACATTAACAGTTCCCGCCAGTCATTCAATTGCCCGGAAGTTTTACGCGATGAATTCCGCCATCTGCTGGACACCACCTGGGCATTGATTGCCCACGAGCGGCTTGCATCGGTTGACACCCGTTTCGGCCTGTTCTCAAAGGAAAATCCTCTTGCCGGAATGGATCTGCAGCAGCGTCTTGCCGCTTATGCTGCCGCCGGAAAAAAACTTGATCTGTTCCACCCTGATGAATCTGCTGCGGAACTTGTAAATAAACCAGAATTTTTTTTTGAAGAATAATCTCACAGAGGCACGGAGGCACAAAGATGAATAAGGGATACATTGCGGCTGTGACTCGCGGGTTGCTCATAAATGTAACGGGTAAGCCGCAGACAGTAGTTGTTGAAGCAAATGGAAAAACACCTGATGCGGCAATGCCGGTGAAAACATCTCCACAGGATACGCCGGAAACAATCGCGCTCATGATTGGCGAAGCGTATACTGCATGGAGAGAAAATAACAAAACTGTTACTGCGGGCGAAAAGGAAGTTCTGCTGCCATCCTGTATTGCTGTATCTGTCAATGATACATTCGATCTGTACTGGACAGGCAGCGATCTTGATTCAGCTCGGGATAGGCTTGCACAAAGGGATGCAGCGCCAAGGGTTGAATGTGTTGCCGAAATCGGTAAATTAATTCTTCCGGCAGATCGTTCTTCTGTGGTACAAAACCGTATAGCAGTGGTAACCGGCGGAGCGCAGGGCATTGGCGAGGAAATAGTCAGGAATCTTGCCGCCGCAGGAGCGCTTGTGTTTATTGCAGACTTAAATCTTGAAGGCGCGCAAGCGCTGGCGGAAAAAATCAATGCGGCGGAACAACGGACAGCGGCGCTGGCCGTGCAGGTTAATGTCGCTGATGAAGCTTCGGTGGAAACCATGTTCAACATGATTGCGGAAAATGCCGGAGGGCTTGATCTGTGTATCAGCAATGCCGGGGTGCTCAAAGCTGGCAGCGTGCTGGAGCAGGAGCTTGCGGATTTTAAATTTGTTACTGACATTAACTATACTGGTTTTTTTGTTGTATCAAAATTTGCCGGAAGGCTTTTGAAAACCCAACATCATACCGCACCCCGCTGGAAAACCGACATCATTCAGATCAATTCAAAATCCGGACTGGAAGGGTCAAACAAAAACGGCGCTTATGCCGGCGGTAAATTCGGAGGTCTCGGTCTTGTTGCCAGCTTCGCCATGGAATTGATTGAATACAACATTAAAGTAAATGCCATTTGCCCGGGAAATTTTCTCGATGGTCCCCTGTGGTCGCATCCAGAAAAAGGCCTTTTTATTCAGTACCTGCAAACCGGCAAAGTTCCCGGCGCAAAAACCATTGCCGATGTCCGTGAATTTTACGAGTCAAAAGTTCCCATGAAACGGGGCTGCACCGGCAAGGATCTGGTGCGGGCAATTTTCTATGCCGTAGAACAGGAATACGAAACCGGCCAGGCGATACCTGTTACCGGCGGCCAGGTAATGCTGCATTAAATCCGGTTACACAGTACCCGTTTCTCGTATTCTGCTACATTGTCCAGCCAGCCTGTACCAACAGGAACATTTGCTTCCAGACACAGTTTGTCCCAGACAGCGTTAAAAGGCAGGGTTTTGAATTCTTCCATGAGGGCAAGGCGCTCGTGGTTTCTGCCTGCTTTTTCGGCATCAGTAAGCAGTTTGACCGGTTCAAGCATGGCTTCCAAAAGCCCTTTCCGCATGCTGCGGCTGCCAATGACCCAGGCGGCAATGCGGTTGATCGATGCGTCAAAAAAATCGAGGGCAAAGTCGATACGGTCAAGACATTTTTGCCGGACTATCTCGCGGCAGACATCACGCAGATCGTCCGAGTAGGTGACAACATGGTCGGAATCCCAGCGGACCCCCCTGCTGAAATGGATAAGAAGGCCCGGCACGAAAAGCAAGGTTGAAGAAATTTTATCGGCGATGGTTTCCGTTGGGTGAAAATGCCCTGTGTCAAGGCAGAGGCGTATTTGCTTAGACGCAGCATACCCCAGATAAAATTCATGGGAACCGACAACGTAGGATTCGCTGCCAATGCCAAACAGTTTTGATTCAACCGCATCGGTAATAATTTTTGCATCCAGTTTGACATCAAAGATCGCGTCCAGCGAATCCCGCAATCTAAGACGGGGAGAAAGGCGATCCGCCGGCAGGTCTTTGGAACCGTCAGGTATCCACGTATTAACGACCGATGGAGATCCCTGGTTAGCGCCGAAAGCTGCGGCAATATTTCGGGAAGCTTTACAGTGGCGGATCCAAAAATCACGGATTTTGGGATTCGCGCTTGAAAGGGTAAAACCGGAATCCGCCATTGGATGGGCAAAAAGGCTGGGGTTAAAGTCCAGAGGAATTTTCTTTTTCTTTGACCAGGCCATCCAGTTTTTAAAGTGTTCCGGATCAAGCTCGTCACGCGGCACTTTTTTACCGCTGGACCGGAGTCCCGTGGTTTCCGCATACATTGAATGAAGGTTAAACCGTTTTTTTCCGGGGATGAGGGAAAAGGCAAATTCGGCATCGGCACGCAGTTCATCCCCGTTCCTCGCCCTGCCGGGATAATTCCCTGTCGCGATTATGCCGCCGCCGGAAAGTTCTGAGGCCCCTTCAAATCCGGTTACATCATCTCCCTGCCAACAGTGAATTGAAACAGGAATATCCGCCGCAAACCGGATAACTTTATCGGTATTGATGCCATAAGCGGCATACAATCCTTTTGCCAGGCTGTATGTTTTTTCTATAGTTTCGGGGTTTTGATAAGTATACATATTTTCTCCTATTTGGCAGAAATGCTGGTGCGAAAGCGTTCAACTTCCCAGTTATTGATAAAATCGATTTTATCCTGTGTCATAAACAACGGCCCGCCAAAACATTCCGCATACACCGAAACCCTGATCGTGTCTTTGAACAGATCCAGAGCAAAGTTTGCGGCTTTTTCGTTTACACCTGCGCCAAAAACCCCCGTTCCCTGAACGGCAATTATTTTGGGGTTTCTGCCGTTTTTTTGCACATGGCTGCTCCACGCTTTTTGAATCATAGCTTCATTAATGCCGGCTTCTGTATCTGTCCCGATAAAAAGCGGATCACTTCCGGCATATACAATGTGATCCGGAGAAAAAGCCGATGTAACGGGGGCAAAAGAACCACGGTCTTTTACGAGTGCAGCAACTTCTTTGCATTGCATGAATACAGCAACGCCTTTGGCAAGTTCCGCCAGTGTTTTACCAACTCCGCCGACAGATGCACAATCGCTTAATGTTCGTTGTTCATCGGTAAAACAAGGCTCCCTTTGTACAAGAGATCCGATTTTCCGCATGATAAAATCGTATAACTGTTTGACACCCTCAACGCTTGAATCACCGGCAAATACCCCGTGGTTCTGCATGAAAATTATTGCAGGAGGTTTTCCGTAGCGGGCGCTGTAGGTTTCCATCTCTGTTTTTACTGTCTTTGCAAGGATGTAACCTGGATTTGAAGATGGTATCCAGACAGCTTCAATGCCAAAAATTTCCTTCATCGCCGATTCACCCCGCTGCGAGCAGGTAAGCCCGTTTACCAGTGCGGGGTGGAGGTGCACTACATAAGCAAAGGGAAGAAGGTTATGCAGCAAGGCTTCGACACTGGGACGTTTCTGTTCCTCGCCTGCCATTCTGGCAGTCATCATGTCTGCCAGCACCGCGCTTTCCCGTTCATCGTTTGACTCGGGATATTGTTTTTCCCATATTCGCGCCAAGGCTTTGCGATCCATTTTGACAAAGGAATCGGGAGTGACACCGGCAAGGGGCATTCCCGATCCTTTAACATACAGGGTATCCCCGTCTTTCCACGAGGTATTTCCGCCGCCGGCGAGAACATAATCGGGATTACTGCCGTAAAAACGGGAGATGCTGGTCAGAGATTCCAAACTCATGGGTGATAGAATACTTGTTCCAGCCTATAGTGGGTTCCGGTTTGTGGATCTTTTTCCATAACCATGACATCCTTCATGTATTCATTCCACCGATCAACGACAGGGCTTGCTGCCTGGATTGACGAGGCATGATCATTCCCTTTTTCCGATTCATAACATCCGAAAATTTCATCTCCCGTTATCCAGATTGAATAATTGTGAATTCCCGCGCTGTTGAGTAATTCGGTCATTTCAGGCCAAATCTCGTCATGCCGGCGGATGTACTCTGCCTTTGCACCGGGAAGTAACCTTGCTTTCCACGCAAAACGTTCCATAAACACCTCTTGTATAAGAGTATGTTACTAATTTCCTGCTATACCCTGCAAGGGTCTGGCGCGTACCTCACGGGAAAATTCCCCGGCATGAAATGAACCGGCGGTACCTATACTCCGGTGACTGTATGCCGCTACCCGGAAGAAATAGAGAACACCGTTTCTCAAACCTTCGATAACGATTGTATTTTGCTGACCTGCGTCAATGGGGGAAGATCCAAGTACCGCGCCTTCGCCAAAATAGTTATCGCTTGAAGTGCCGTAATAAACAAGATAACCCTGGGTGTTTTGATTGGGGCTGTTTCTCCATTGCAGCCTTACTGCACCGTCCATCGCTACCGCCGTAAGGTTGCCAGGCGGCAGGGGCGGTTCATCGGGAGCGTATATTATGCGTAGTTCTTCAAGGAAAGGGCTGCTTTCGCCGTTATGCGACGGGTAAAAATCAACCGCTATTTGCACATAACGGCCGTTGACACTGCCGCCAATACCGGCTCCGGGGGTTACGGCCTGCCAGGGAGAATCCCAACGGTAAGGATTTCCCGAAGCACGAATAAAAAACTGCATTTCGGATTCATCGGAAAAACGAAGTCTGCCGTTCTGCCGGTAATCGCTTGAAATACGCGCGTTGAGTATCGAGGTTCTGCCGCCGGAGGCTTCTATCTGTAATACGTTATTGTTCCCTTCGCCAAGGTCAATAGCCATTGTCTCAATTCTTCCGCCGCGCATGGGATATCTTTGTATTGAAGGGTTGGAAAAATAGATATTGTAAATTCTGAACTCATCCATCATTCCCATAAAATTACCGCCAAGAATGAACCGGCCGCCTTCTCCTGTTGCCGGTGTATAGATTTCACCGCCTTCACGCCCGGTGGTAGTTGTATATACAATGGCTTCGGATCTGCCGTTTACCAAATATTCAATCAAACCGGTATTTGAATCAAAACGGATAAGATGATGGCTCCACGTTTTGGGAACTACCGCAGAAGCACCGGTGAAAGAAATATCAATGCTGTTAACACCGTCAGGTGAGACAAAGAAACCGGAAAATGACCATTGAAGACGGTTTCGCGATGATACGCATAAAATTCGCTGCGGGGAAAATTGTACTCTGTTACTGGAACGGGTTGAAGACCATTGAAAAATCTCTTCACCATTTCCCATGTTAAGAGGGTGCAGCCAGAATTCCATGGAAAAATCCCTAAACCGGTTATTGGAGGAAAATAACGCGGAGCTTCTTTGCGCTTCAAGCACCAACGGGCCGCTCACCGCAAAGCTTCCGGGATTTCTGCTGTTTACCATTTCGTTGCCCGCCGGGGAAGCGCCGGGGAAGAGAGCTGCGCCGGATCCTGCACGGGCATAGCGGCGATCAACAGCGCCAAGCGCCGGCGAGGAAGACAACCTGTAGTTGCCGGCAGAATCCCTGAAAGAGGCAGGAGCCCCTTCGTCAAAAGACAAGAACGCATCAAATCCATTTGTACCGGCGCTGCCGGCATTATTGGCGGCTGAACTGGACAAAACCAGCACAGTGGCAGGCCGTACACGAGTCGCTTCGGTGATGCCGGTACGGTAGTCAGCCATTCTCCACAGAGCATCACCACTCAACCGGATGGTTCTCTCTCCAATGCCAAAAACGCTACCTGAAACCGAGAAAAGAAGGTACAGTATTACTATGAAATATATTTTATTTTTCATGGATCCCCTATTTCAATATCGGCAAAAAACGGATTGATTTGAAATGATTAAACACGAAAACCCCGCTAATGGCAATACTGAAAATCTTAAAACCATAGCCGGTAACGCACCCCGGCTGCCGGGGGTATACCTGTGGAAGGACGAAGAGGGGCAGATAATCTATATTGGCAAGGCAAAATCACTGAAAGACCGCATTAATTCATATTTTTCCGGTGGAAAAGACCCCAAAACCGCCGTTCTCATGCGTCATGCACAGAATATCGAAACAATCATCGTGGCAAATGAATATGAAGCCCTGCTCCTTGAATGTACCCTGATCAAGCAGCATACACCCAAGTACAATATCAGCCTGAAAGACGGGAAAACTTACCCGGTAATACGTATAACCCATGAAGATTTCCCCCGGATTTTCCGCACCCGGCGCATCATCGAAGATAAAAGTCTGTACTATGGGCCTTTCCCCGATGCTCAGAAAGTCGATGCCATGCTGAAAATAATCGATAAACTGTTCCCACTGCGGAAATGCAAAACTTCATGGCAGCGTGTCAGTTCGCGTAAAAGCCCCTGCCTGTACTACCACATCGGGCAATGTAAAGCGCCCTGCTGCGGAAAGATAAACATAGAGGAATACGGCCATTACGTTGAAAAAGTACAGCGGCTGCTTGCCGGCGAAACAGAGCCGCTCATTATCGACTTTACCGGAAAAATGCACGAGGCGGCAAAAGCGCTCCAGTTTGAATGGGCGGCGCAGCTGCGTAACGCCATCCGTGCCATTGAGGATCTTGCCGGTGAAGATAGTTCAGTGATGGATTATGACCCGGAAGGCAGGGATTATATCGCCTGGGCAGCAGAGGGAGTACTTGCAACATTTACGGTTTTTTCCATGCGGGGCGGTAAAATGACCGGCAGGGAACTATACCGTACCCGCTCGGCAGCGGATGAAGGGGAATCTCTGGAGCAGTTTATAATGTCGTATTATGACAACACCCGCCCTCCCCCGCATAAAATTTTCACACAAAATAGCACCGCAGAGAACAATTTATTGTGTGGCTGGTTCAAAAAAAATTTTGATTTTGAACCGGAGCTCTTAATCCCGACGGAAAAACACCACATAGCAATTATAGCCATGGCCCGTCAAAATGCCCAGGATGATATCCGTAAACGCTTGAAAGAACGCGGCGCCGGTCCTGCATTGGACGAATTGGCCCGCATCTTGCAATTACCGGGCAGACCGGAACGAATAGAAGGGTTTGACATTGCCCAGCTTGACGGCAGACACCCGGTTGCTTCGCTTGTCTCATTTAAAAACGGTGTTCCGGACAAAAAACATTACCGTTACTTCAAGCTGCGCAGTGTCATTGGCATTGTTGATGATTTTGCCGCTATGCGCGAAGCAGTACACCGCCGCTATTCCCGGCTTATCCGCGAAGGCAAGGAACTTCCCGATCTGGTGTTAATTGACGGCGGTTTAGGCCAGGTTAACGCCGCCAGGGGAGTGATTGAAGAACTCGGTCTGGACATTGGCATTGTTGGTCTTGCCAAACGCAACGAGGAACTGTGGCTTCCTAATACGAAAGAACCGCTCGTGCTATCCCGCAGCAGCGAAGCTCTGAAAGTGCTGCAATATATCCGTGACGAAACTCACCGTTTTGCCACCGGCTTTAATCAGCGGCTGCGCTCAAAAGACCTTTCCTTCCCAGCGCTGGAATCGGTGGAAGGCATCGGGAAACAGCGGGCGGCAGCAATCATGCAGGCTTACCAGTCAATAGAGTCCATTGCTGCAGCAGACCCTTTGGAACTTGCCGAAAACTGCCGTATAAGCAAGTCCGCAGCAAGAGCAGTCCGCGCCGCCGCACAGCTTGCTCTGGAAGACCGTAAAGTCCGCCAACAGCATTTTACCAAGAGAACAAAACCAGGCAGGCAAACCAGTATGAGTATTGCAGAAGCTCTGGCAGCGGAGGCGGCAGAACGAACGCCGGAGTATGGGCTGTCCGGCAAAACCTGATTGACCTGATGAGGCAGTATCTTATCTATTCCCCATTCACAATTTTTGATATAATACAATTATGAACAATTTAAAAAATCAGTTTGTTTCACTTAAACAAGCACAGGCACAACTGGCGATGGAAAATGCCGCTGCAAAAAACAAGGCGCTTGCCGCCGCCGCCGCCGCCATTGACCGGAACCGGGACAATATACTGGCTGCCAATGCCAAAGATGTGGAAAAAGCACGCGCAGGCGGCATGAAGGAAAGCCTTGTTGACAGGTTGTTTCTGAACGGTCAGCGGATTGACGGTATCATCGAAGGCATTGAAGTTGTCATACGGCAGGACGATCCTGTCGGCAGGGTATGTTCAGGGTGGACTTTACCCAACGGCCTGCTCGTGGAACAGGTAACCGTGCCGCTGGGAGTGGCGGCGATTATTTATGAATCGCGGCCCAATGTAACCGCAGACTGCGCCGCTCTCGCATACAAAGCGGGATGCCCCATTCTGCTGAGGGGATCATCGTCGGCGTTGGAATCGAACAAGGCACTTGTTGCGGCTATCAAGGCAGGGCTGGAAGAAGGAGGCGGCATTGCAGGTGCAGTGGAGCTTGCGGTATCAGGCAGCCGTGACGAAATTGACGAGATATTGACAGCGAGAGGCTGGATCGATGTGGTGCTGCCGAGGGGCGGCAAAGAACTCATCCGCCGCGTCGTGGAGAACGCCCGTATTCCGGTAATTGAGACAGGAGAAGGCAACTGCCATATCTATGTGGAACCGAGCGCCGTTGCAACATCGGCAGACATTGATAAAGTTATTGCAATAATTGTTAATGCAAAACTGCAAAAACCCGGTGTGTGCAATGCAGTGGAAACGCTGCTGGTGCATCGTGACGCGCTTGCCACCCTGATGCCAAAGCTGGCGGAAGCAATGGCAAAAAAGGCGGAGCTTCGCTGCGATACCGAATCAAAAGCTGCAGCAGGAACAACAGCAGGGTGCACGATAAAACATGCGACCGAAGAAGATTGGGAAACCGAGTATTTAGATTATATTCTCGCGGTTAAGACCGTCGGATCATGTGATGAGGCGATTGCCCACATCAACCGTTTCGGGACAAAACACTCAGAGGCGATTTTGACAAATGACCTGGAAGCGGCACAGCGGTTTCGTACGGGAGTTGACGCGGCGTGCGTGTATGTTAATGCTTCAACACGGTTTACTGACGGGGGTGTCTTTGGGTTTGGCGCTGAGCTGGGAATTAGTACGCAGAAGTTTCACACACGCGGGCCGATGGGGATGGAAGCGCTGATGACCTATAAATATCTGGTGAGCGGGTCGGGACAAACAAGGTAAAAAATAAAAAGTAAAAGGTAAAAATGTAATGTATTTAGTAGCGATTGATCAGGGGACTACGAGTTCGCGGGCGATTGTGTTCGATAAACAGGGCAGCATCATCCAAATGGCGCAAAAAGAATTTACACAAATATTTCCCAGGCCGGGTTGGGTAGAACATGATCCCCTGGAGATATGGTCAACACAGCTCGGCGTTCTGGCCGAGGCAAAAGCTCATGCGGGTATCAGCGCGGGGGATATTGCCGCCATCGGTATTGCCAATCAGCGTGAGACAACAGTTGTATGGGATAAAACTACCGGCAAGCCTGTTTACAATGCCATTGTCTGGCAGTGCCGCCGTACCGCAGATTATTGCGATACGTTAAAAGCTCAAGGTTTTGACAATATTATCAGAAAAAAAACCGGCCTGGTGGCAGACGCTTATTTTTCAGCAACAAAGCTGCGCTGGATTTTAGAATATGTACCGGGCGCACGGGAAAAAGCCGAAAAAGGCGATCTGCTTTTTGGCACAATTGATACCTGGCTGGTGTGGAATTTTACCAAAGGGAAAGTACATGTAACCGATTACAGCAATGCATCCCGTACCATGCTGTTTAACATTCATACGCTGGAGTGGGACAGGGAAATTCTTGACGAAATGAGAATCCCCATGCAAATGCTGCCGGAAGTACACCCTTCAAGTTATGTGTATGGAAGCGCCGCTGCGGACATTTTAGGCGGGGAAGTTCCCATTGCCGGTATCGCCGGGGATCAGCAGGCGGCGCTGTTTGGCCAGTGCTGCTTTGAGCCGGGAATGGTAAAAAACACATACGGCACCGGTTGTTTTATCCTGATGAACACGGGTGAAAAGGCGGTGGATTCAGGGAACGGGTTGTTAACCACCATTGCCTGGAGTGTAGATAACAAGGTTGAGTACGCCCTGGAAGGCAGTGTTTTTATTGCCGGAGCTTCGATCCAGTGGCTGCGTGACGGTCTGAAGATGATTGATGACGCGGCGGCATCGGAGCAATGCGCCATGCAGGTACAGAACTCCGGCGGGGTGTATGTGGTTCCTGCCTTTTCCGGTTTGGGAGCTCCTTATTGGGATCAGCATGCCAGAGGGGCAATTTACGGCATAACCCACAGCACTACCAGGGAACACTTTGTCCGCGCCACGCTTGAGTCCCTTGCCTACCAGAGTTACGATGTCATTAAGGCAATGGAAGCCGATGCCGGCATGCCCATTCAAAGTATTCGTGTCGACGGCGGCGCTTCGGCGAATAATTTTCTCATGCAGTTTCAGGCAGATATTCTCAACACCGAAGTAATCCGCCCCAGGGTTATTGAAAGCACGGCACTGGGAGCGGTATACCTTGCCGGTCTTGCTGTTGGGGTTTACTCAGATAAAAACGACATCGCGCAGAATATGGTCCGGGACCGGGAGTTCAAGCCGTCAATAAGGGATGCAGACAGGGCGCTGATGATTGCAGGCTGGAAAGATGCTGTTATACGGTCTCTAAGCTGGGAAAAGATATTGTAAGCGGTGCGTTTGGCCGCTGACAGGCCCCGCATAAATTTACTACCGGTTTTGTGTGAGGTTTACAACACGCTTTGCAAAAACTGCCGCGTGCGGTCATGAATTGGATTGTTGAACATAATTTCAGGCGGGGCGATTTCCAGGATTTTTCCCTCGTACATAAATACAACCCGGTCGGCAACTTCGCGGGCAAAACCCATTTCATGCGACACTACGAGCATGGTCATGCCTGATGCGGCAAGTTCTTTCATGGCCGACAGCACTTCGCCGACCAGTTCCGGGTCAAGAGAACTCGTTGGCTCGTCAAAGAGCATGATCCTCGGTTCCATGGCAAGGGCGCGGGCAATGGCAACCCGCTGCTGCTGGCCGCCGGAAAGCTTGGCGGGGTACGTGTCGAATTTATCGCCTAAACCCATGCGCTCCATTATGCCTTTCGCTCTTTCCCGCGCCTGTTCAACAGGGAGTTTGCGTACATGGACAGGGGCAAGCATCACATTTTCCAGGGCTGTTTTGTGGGGAAACAAGTTGAACCGCTGGAATACCATGCCCACTTCAAGCAATGTTTCGTTGCGTTCCTCATGGGGCATTTTAACGCTGTTTATCCCCTTGTGGCAGTCAAACAGCAATTTGTCTTCAATGTATATCTGGCCTTCATCAAGCGTTTCCAGACGGTTTAGCAAACGAAGATATGTTGATTTACCGGCGCCGGAAGGCCCGATAATACAGATCACTTCTTTTTGTTCAACAGTCAGTGACACATCAATAAGTACATCAAGCGGCGGCCTGCCATTGCTGCCATGAAATGTCTTGCAAACTCCAACTGTTTTAACCATCGACATAGGCTGACCCTTGTTATTCGTACACCGAGTATTTCTTTTCTAGTTTATTGAAAATAAATGTAAAAATCCACGTGATGATGAGATAGAGAATCATTGCCGGAATATACACCATGGCTGAACGGGTAGAACCTTCAATGATTCTTGTCGCTCTGGTAATATCAACAAGAGCAATCATTGCTACGAGAGAAGTGTCTTTTAAAATCAGGATAAATTCATTGCCAATCGGCGGGATGAGCCGCCGGATTGATTGCGGAATAATTATCAGCCTGAAGGTCTGCGAGTAAGACAAACCCAGAGCACGCGAAGCTTCGAACTGGCCCTTGTCTATGCTCTGTATTGCCGCCCGGACGATTTCGGCGGAGTACGCGGCAACATTCAGACTGTAGGCAATGAAGGCATAGACAAAACGATTCAACTCCTGATTACGTATCGGAATAACAAAAGCCGGCGACATTAACGGAAGCGCATAGTAAATAAAGAACAACTGCATCAACAGGGGGGTTCCCCTGAAAAAGAAAATATAACCGCTGCAAAGTTTATTGAGGATAATATTTTTTGACATTTTCCCCAGGGCCAAAAAAACGCTGATAATCACCCCTGCGGTCACAGAGGTAACAGTCAGCCCAATGGTAATCCTGGCTCCCATTAACAGGGCAGGAAACCAGGATATCATTCTTTGCAGATTTTCCATTTGATTAAACGGCGTTTTTTACCAGTTATTTCTGGCAGGAGTTACCATGTCAATGCCCAAATGATCCATAGAAATTCTCAACATGGTCCCGTCCGCAAAAAGTTCATACAAAGCCTGGTTAATGGCATCGGTAAGAGCATCGTTTCCTCCCTTCATGCAGATGCCAAAGAACTCATCGGGTTCTCCCTGCCAGGTGATCACAAAGATGCTGTCAGGAACTGTTGTATAATCCAATGCAACAACGCCGTCGGTAACAATTACGTCAACCCGGCCCAGCCGCAGTTCGTCAAAGCAGCTCATTACCCTTTCATACCCAAAAGGAGTATATCTGAGCCCGGTTCCCTGCGCCAGTCCATCTAAAAAGAACTGTGCGGTGGTTTCAGCCTGGAATGCCACACCGAGCCCTTCCAGTTCCGCAGGGCTTTGGGGCATTATTTCAGAATCTCTTCGAGACACTATTGCCATGGCGTTACCAATATAGGGCCTTGAAAAATTATGCACCCGCTGGCGCGCTTCGGTAATGGTCACTGATGACATAATTGCGTCAATTCTCCCTGTTTCTACGGCGGCAAAAATCCCATCCCAGGCAGTATCGACCAAATCAACTTCCAGGTCCAATTTTTCCGCAATGGCTTTTGCCATATCAACATCAAAACCCATGGGATTACCGTCTGGACCCATGTATTCCATTGGGGGATAACCAATTTCCATACCTACTGTCAGCACCCCTTCCCTAATGGTCAGCCCTTCGTACTGTCTCTCGCATCCTGTGCCAAAAATACAGGCCGCTGTCAGAATAACAAAAAGTGTTAAAATTGTCTTTTTCATGTTTCCTCCGAAAATATATTCATTGCATATGCAGTATACTGTTTTACGATTGTTTTGCCAATTGCTTCTATTTGTACTTGTCTTCTACTTGTACTGCTCTGAAATTTCCTGGAATCGATCCTGAATACGTCCCAACGCTTCGGCAATAACCGGGTCAAACTGGGTTCCGCTGCCATCAGTGATTATTTTGACAGCTTCGCTGTAGGGGAAAGCCGGTTTGTAAACACGCGTGCAGACCAGTGCGTCATACACATCGGCAATCGCCGCCAGTCTTGCCGGCAGGGGAATTTCGGTTTCTTTTAGCTGGCTGGGGTATCCTTTGCCGTCCCAGCGTTCATGGTGGCTGGAGCAAATATCTTCACAATGCCTGAGATACAGGGATGAATTGATATCGCCAAGTTCGGCGATTATATCTTTGCCTCTGGTGGTATGGGTTTTCATTATTTCATACTCTTCCGGATCCAGCCTGCCCGGCTTGAGGAGGATGCGGTCGGGAATGGCAATCTTGCCGACATCATGCAATGCCATGGATTTCATAATTACATCGGGTTTCAGATCGAACACTTCCTGGGCATACGGCGACCCGCTGACAATGAGGTGGTCACAGAGGGAGTGAACATACAGCTGGGTTCTTTTTACGTGCTCGCCTGATTCCAGGTCACGGTGTTCAATGACATTTGCCAGGCCCTGCAGTGCGTTATCAAGAGTTTTCGTTACCTCGGCGGTTTTTTCCGCAACCATTTGTTCAAGGCTGTCACTGTAGTTCTTTAGTTTAATCTGGTTCCGCACACGAAGCTGAACAATCTCCGGCAGGAAAGGCTTGTTTATAAAATCCACCGCTCCGGCAGCCAGAAGCTCGCTTTCCGAATCATTTTCCGCTGTGATAAAAATAACCGGTATCCGCTTGAATGTTGCGTCTACTCTTAAAATTTCAAACATCTGACGGCCGTTCATTTCCGGCATCATTACATCCAAAAGTATGATTTTGGGAAGAATTGCAAGAGTACGGAGTTTATCAAGCGCTTCTTTGCCGTTGTTTGCGGTAATTACATTGTAATCATCCTTTAATATTTCCTCGAGCATCATGACATTGATTTCCATGTCATCAACAACAAGAATTGTAGGAATTTTATCAGCCATTTTCAGCTATTACCTTTTCAACTTCCAGTATAGTGGTGTTAAAAACAGTTTTAATGGTTTCCATTTGACCGGATTGCACCGCTCCTGCTTTAATCTGGGTTTCCAATTCCAGACTTTGATTAAACAATTCGGTAAGTGATAAATTCGCCGCAACGCCCTTTATAGTATGGGCTTCCGTCTGGGCTTTTTCCAAATCCCCCGCCTCAAGAGCCGCTTCTAAATTGTCAAGCTTGGTGCCGTCTTTGAATTTGGTCAGAAGCCTGACGTAGAGTTTGGCATTATTCATTACCCGCTTTACGCCTTCATCAAAATTCAAATAGACCACATTGTCAGCCATTGCAAAACCTCCATCTTAGTCTCTCATTATACTCCTCTTTATGTATGGTTGACAAGAGACCGGTGGGATTTGCCTGTTATTAAGGACCGTATAAAGGATGATACGGCCCATACAGAATACTATTTTTGCTGCCGGGAGACAGTAATTTATAGTTTGCGTTCCGGCCTACAGTGTAAGCCCTGTTTGAAAGTGTATGTGCTATTTGATCAATCACAGCGCCTACGAGTGTGCCAAGAATCCCCCGATTGGAAGCGCTGGACGGGTTTTCAGTGACATCAACCCTGCCGGACCATAATTCCCTGCCGGTTCTCAGATCGACAAGTTTTGCAGAAGCCTGGGCTGTTACCGCAGAGCCAAGAACATAGTATATGGCTCCGTATTGAATGATGGTGATGTACAGCGCCGAATCAGCCCCAAAGATTTCATGTAATCTGGCATATGGAATCCCATGCGCTTCCTCTGCAACAGTTACACCGTTTTCTATGAACATTTGAGCAGAGAGAGCCACGGGAATAACATAATAACCGGCTTCTGCAAGAGGGATCGTGGATGTGGCAAGAAAAGTTACAGGCGCAGCAATATCTACAGACAGGTTTACCGGCGGCATAACCAAAATTGACCGCGGGTGGTCGGGATAATTAATCTGAGGTGAAGAGGAACAGGTACAAAACAGAAAAATTGCAGCCAGTATTGGTATTTTACTGTACATAATTTATCTCCTGTACCTGTCAAGAATGAAATCCATAAAAACAGCAGATTCCGGAAAAAGAGTTTTTTCTTTTTCAAAAGAGTCAATTGCCATATCATGGCTGCCAAGTTCCGCATATATCATGCCAATATGCGCATAAAACCCAGGAGGTATTTTTTTTCCGCTGGATTCAATATTCTGACGGCTGCGTTCCAACACCCGGAGCTGAGCTTCAGGATTTTCCCTGTTCAGATAAGCGTGAACCTGATTTTCATAATCTCCCCAGGAATACAACGCCTGAGAACTGCTGCATCCGGAAAATAGAGCGGCAAAAACAAGAACAAAAAAAATGTACCATAAAAAATATATTTTCATATACAGACCTTAAGGATTCCATCTCCCTGCATCAATTCCTTCGGCCAGCCGGTCAATGGCTTCACGTATGGCCAGATCAAGCACCTGTCCGTTTAAAGTTGAGTCATACCCGGCCTGAGTGCCAAATCCGAGTACTTGCCTTTCATTAAGCGCTACTTCGCCTGCACCCTGTGCAGAAAAAATAATTGCACTGGTACGGATGTCCACAACATAGAGGCTGACAACAGCATAAGCGGTCTGGGTTCCGCCTCGCCCCAGAAGACCAAATAATTGGGTGTCGGTCGCTTCCCTGCGTCCGAATTCCGTTACATCACCAGTAACAATAAAAGATGCGCCTATTATATCCTGGGTTGCCCCAAGAATCTCCGCTTCCCGCCTTGCTGCTTCCATGTTACCGCGATCGAGTAAAATAAAACGGTTCGTTTGCTGCAAATGCGTTATTAAAATGGTTTTAGCCTGGTTACCCAGCCTGTCTTCGCCGTCAGAAAAAATACCGCGCATAAAGCTTGAGCGGTTATTAAAATCGCCAACCACGATTTCTGAACGCGGGCCCGAATAGTTACCGGCAGCAGCCTGTGTTTGACTAACCGGCAGGGCTTGTTGGGTTGGCTGTACTGATGATGCGCAGCCTGTGAGAAATAAGGAAAATACTGCAACAGCAATAAACACAATACCTGAATGATTCGTTTTGAGCATACACTTCTCCTGGTCTTTTGAGGTTCTTTTAATTATAGTATATCACATTTTTACATCATTTCAGGTTTTGGGGTTTTTAGAGTATCACAGGGACCTCGCCAATTTCAACAGGCCGTTACAATGTATCAGGAGAATCCAGCCCGGCTAAAAGCTGCATGGTAGTTTCCAGGTAACCCATTCTGCGCCGCTTGATGTTAATTTCCAAAACGACAAAACCTTCCCGTTCAAATACACGGAGGGACCGGATTGAGGCAATATCCTGATCAGAAATGCCGGCCATATCGGCAGGCGAACCGCGGACGACTTTCCTTACCTGAAAACTTGACCGGGATCCGCCTGCGCCGGGGGAGAGTATCATGCCGAACAGGGGAGCGACAAGCCGCTCACGGGTATCCACTTTCGCAGCTTCGCCAAGGGGGAGTTCCGGACGGGGGACAGACATAACAAGGCGTTGTATAGTCTCGCCGCCGGGAGTAAGGATTTCCAGCGTGACAAGTTCGCCGGGGCGGTTTTTGAATAAAATATCCTGCAAGGCAGAGATAAGGAAACCCTGCGGTGCTGTTATTTGGCGGCCGTTAATGGATGTTACTATACTGCCTTCCGGTACAAAGTGATTCGATGCAGGTGTATTTGGGGCAGTATAGACAATTTCAGCCCCGGCGGAAGTTTCGTTAACGACCATGCCAAGCCAGGGACGATCCGCTTTGCCGCCATTTATCATGGCAGGGAGGGCTGCAGCAAGCCGCCCGGCAGGAATGGCAAAATTCATACCCTGGAATTCCATAATTCCGCCAAAAGCTATCCCCACCAGACGGCCGGAATGGTCTATTATCGGGCCGCCGGAACTGCCGGGATTAACCGCCGCATCAATCTGATACACATCACCTATTTGCAAAAAAAGACGCCTCTGTGCCGATATAATGCCCGAAGTGACAGTCTTCTCCAACCCGCCGGGTGATCCCATGGCAAGAACCGAATCACCGACCCTTGGTACAACACGGTCCACTACGGAAAAAATATATTCGGGCCTATATGCCGTTTGAAGCAACGCAAGGTCCAGAGTCATGTCCCAGCCTATAACTCTTGCCGGGATAAGGGGGCTAGATCCATCGCCCATCCTTATGAATAACCGGGAAAAACCCTGATACCGGGGATTCACCTCACTATCAATAACGTGGTAATTGGTAATCATTAGACCTGACTGATCAACAAAAAAGGCTGTACCCAGAACTCTGTCTGCAAACCCCCTGCCTCGGTCAATTCTGATGCCCCGATCAACAACCACTGTGGCAACACCTTTGAGCATATCGGTAACATTATCAGAACCGCGAACAAACTCACGATAATCAGCCGGGATCATTGCAGCAGTTCCGGCCTGTTCGGCTACTGCATAAAAACAGGCTGCTGTCCGGCGTTGTTTTAAATCTACTGCTCGTTCAAGAAAAAGCATTGCATCATCAAATGAAAGAGGGGCCAGTTCATGAGCCTGCATTGCAGCCAGAAAGGCGCCAAGGTTTTCACCGTCTGCCAATCGTTTCTTTGCCCCTGCCAGGATGAGGTCCCGTTCAGAAAAAACAGCGGATGGAGGACGGGCGGACACCGCTTCCAGATTTGCAAGAGAACGACTGAATGAAACGGCATCGTCCCAGCGTTCTTCCGCTATTGCCCTTTCAAGAAACTCCCGCAGATTGTCCGTTGCCTCATTCTCTAACACCGCAAGATTTTCTGCTTCAAAATCATCCCTGATAACTTTATACGTCTCGCGAAAACTGCCAATCAGGTCTATTGCCCTTACCGGATTTTGCGCAAGCTGCTGCCTGATATCTTCAAGGCGTATTTCATCCGTAGACCGGCGCGGCGCAAGCATCTCATCCTGTGTCCTGAGCGAACCGCAGGATGAAATAATCAATAATAAATAACCTACAATTAACCAGTTCATATAAACTTTTTTCATTAATACTGCTCATGGTACTCAAAAATACCGTCGCCATCCCAGTCGCTTTCCGATGATTCAACAAGATGGCGGTAGTCCAAAACTGTATCTGCGCCCAAATCCGCAATATTGACCCTATGGAAACGGCGGACAGTTTCCATCCGACCGTCACGATCAAGGTCAAGCCTTTGGATCACGGGGCTGCCATTTTCAAATTCGGTAACGGAAACGGTCATGGTGTTGAGTGTAACCTCTGCCCGTACCGGGATTCCGCGCTCAAGATATATATGTTCCATACCGCCTTCAAATTCAGTGCATGGACGCCGGACAGAAACGGCAAATGAACTGAGCATCCGGCGGCTCAGACCGGGATTCAGGGGATTGTACCGGGGAGAAAACAGGCCGGAATAGGTTTCGGTAGCGCACAACTCATCAAAAGCGATCGGTGAAAACTGAAAAGCCCCCGGCGCAAACAAATAGGTTTCATTTCCCAATAGTATCTGTGATACCGAAGGGTACCGCTCCCAGTGAATGACCGCTCTCGCAAGGGTATGACCGGCTGCAGGAAGAGACGGAATTTCTCCCTGCCTTGGATTTCCGAAATCAAATACAACAACAAGATCGGCAGCACCGTTCTGGTTTAAATCGCAGAGAAATTCTGATAATACGCCCTGTTCGTACCTGGCTCTGCTTTCATGAAAACCGTCATGGTCAGTGTCTTCGATTATTGTTCCGGTAAACGAATGGAGCTTACGGACAAGATAGTCCCTTGCCTCCCCGCTTCGCAGGAGGCTGCCAATGGTGATTATTATATCTTTGTCCAGGGTTATCATCTCATCGGAGATATTGCCGGAAAATAGTTCGTCTATTGCATCAATGTCATCAAGAAGTCCAAGGTTTAATGCCGGGATAATGGAAGCAGGATTAGGTTTAAAATTGCCCGCCTGGGGCAGAAAAGAGCCGGAGCGGTAGGCACCCACCGTCCGCCGAGCCTGGTCATCATCAGTAATAAAGGGAGCCGCTATCCAGGCAAGTTCCGGGTCGGTTTCCAGGAGGAAAGGCAGCCGCCTTAATGCAAGTTCCAGGAGGTCAAAATCCTCTTCAGCGGGTTCCTGCCGGGCAGCAAAATTGAACAAAATACGCAGAGGGCGGGTATCACGCGGATACCGGTCCATGGTTTCCTGTAAATACCTGCGGAATTCCGGTAAATAAGAGATGTCAGCCGCCGCAAGCCTATCAAGAGCACGCAATTGCATCACAGCGGAATCGGCGTTATCTCCGGCCAATGCTCTGCGGAGGGTAAGCGTTTCCAGAGCGGCAGAATAACGGCGCAGAACCAGAAGATGCTCTGCCTGAATCAACCGTGCATCAGCCTCGGTGTACCGTGTCCAACGCCTTGTCTCTATGGCTTTTTCCAAAGCCAGTAGAATCGTTTCCCTGTTTTCATTGTCGCGATCCATGGCAACTGCCAGAAGATATGACAAATCCGATGAAATACCGGCATAATCACCGGCCCGCACAAGTGCTGCCCGCGCTTGGTCCCATTGTCCTGCCGCAGAAGCCCGTTCCGCCCACAAAAGGTATTGCTCTGCAATAGCGGCATCCCCTGTCTCACCGGGAAAATCACCGCTGAATAAACCGGATTGCGCAGGTATTCCATTTACGGCAGTAAGGGCGAGAAAAATAAAAAGCAATGTTATCCGCATACTATTATTATACTCGAATTTTGCGGGAGTTGAAAGGGAGGTATGGCAGGGATCGTCCTAAAAACATCTTCCGGTGCATTGTTTATGACATTCATGACAACATCGGGAACTTGAGATTGTGCTTTTAGTGTTGATGTTGTCAAAAACATTAAAAAAAGCATATAGAGCAATACTTTATTCATATTTTTCTCCTAGTCATATTACGTATAACTCACTGTCAACGATCACCAGCATCACTCCTCACTTCTCACTCTTCCCTATCCCCAGTATCTCCCGTACCTCGTCGTCAACAAGGGTTTCGCGGGCGAGCAGGGCATCGGCAAGAGCTTCAAGACCGTCGCGTTTTTCATTGATGATCCGTTCCGCCTCGGACCGGGTCCGGTCAAGAATCTCTTTAACGGCATTGTCAATGCGGCGGGCAGTTTCTTCCGAATAATCCTGATGGCGGGCAATTTCCTTGCCAATAAAGATGGGCTCTTCCTCTTTACCATAAGCTATCGGTCCCATTTCATCGGCCATGCCCCACTCGCAAACCATGTGGCGGGCCATTTCTGTCGCCTGTTGTATGTCCTGCTTCGTGCCGGTGGTGGTTTCATCAAAAAAAAGTTTTTCAGCCAGCCAGCCGCCGTACAGGATAGCAATGCGGTCTTCTATCCAGCTTCTCGTGCGGCTGTAACTGTCTTCCATGGGTAAGGACAGGGCCATGCCGAGCGCCCGCCCATGGGGAACGATGGTAACTTTATGCAAAGGGTCGGCGTTTTTAAGGAAGTAATGCAACAGAGCGTGGCCGGCTTCGTGGATGGCTGTCATGCGCCGTTCTTTTTCGGAAATTACCAGGGTACTGCGGGCAACACCCATGAGTATTTTATCGCGTGCTGCTTCAAAATCATACATTTCCACTTCCGGTTTATCCTTACGGGCGGCAAACAAAGCAGCTTCATTTACCAGATTGGCAATGTCCGCCCCGCTCATCCCCGGAGTAGCACGGGCAATACGGGTAAGATCAACTTCATTGCTCATGGGTATCTTTGCCGAATGGATTTGCAAAATAGCTTCACGTTCCTTGATGTCCGGCATAGCTACCACTACCTGCCGGTCAAAGCGGCCGGGACGCAGCAGGGCCGGATCAAGAACATCGGGGCGGTTCGTCGCGGCGAGAATGATAACGCCGTCTTTGGAATCAAAGCCATCCATTTCAACAAGAAGTTGGTTGAGAGTCTGTTCGCGCTCGTCATGACCGCCGCCGTACCCTGCGCCGCGGGTGCGTCCCACAGCGTCCAGTTCGTCAATAAAAATGATGCAGGGAGCGCTGCGCCTGCCCTGGTCAAAAAGGTCGCGGACACGGCTTGCACCTACACCGACAAACATCTCAACAAAGTCGGAACCGGACATGTGGAAGTAGGCAACTCCGGCCTCTCCCGCGACAGAACGGGCCATGAGGGTTTTACCGGTACCGGGCAGCCCGACGAGCAATACACCCTTGGGAATCCGCGCCCCCATTTTAGTAAATTTTTGGGGGTTTTTCAGAAAGGAAACCACTTCTTCAAGTTCAAATTTGGCATCTTTCTGACCGGCAACATCGGCAAAGCTGACCTTCTTCCCCTCATCCTGATACCGTTTTGCTTTGCTCTTGCCAAACTGGAAAACCCTGTTTCCGCCGCCCGGCATATTTCGGAACATAAAAAAAATCAACCCAAAACCGATGATCCAGGGCAGTAAATCAATAACAATACGCATGGGAGTCAGCTTGGTCGCCGCTCCGGAGACACTGACATTTTTTTCACTAAGCAAAGGCAGCAAGCCGGGGTCCATATACGGGATGCGGGTTCTGCGGCGGACAGGTTCCTGCTGTGACTGTCCCTTCAGAACTATATCTATGGTACTGTTATCATTGATGATAACAGACTCGATCCGGTCATCCTGAAGAAGCTGGTTAAATTCCGAGTATGGTATATCTGCCACAGGAGCATTATTACTTCTGAAAATATGAATCAAAAAAATCCCTGCTATGATTATAAAAAAGAACAAGGCCATGTTGCTTGGTCTGCCCCCTTGCAAGGGAGAACGAGGCGGCCGTTCCGGTTGTTTATCATTGCTGTTGTTAAACATTATTACCTCTTGTTGGTCAATATTCTCACTACGTAATGCTTTCCTGTATATTCTGCTACAGAACTCCTGCTCCGCAAGATACCGCTGTAGTCGATAAAAGCAGCCGGCCCCGCCGGGTCTGCGGCAGTTAACCAATGCCCCCCGGCCGTATGGCAATCCACACGATCATCTTTGAAACATGGTCTGACAACCATGGGCAACAGTGTCAAAAACCCGTCATCTATATGAGGTGCATCCGCCGGTATTTCACACACTTCGATGGTTATCTCTTTAAGAGTATATAAGCCAGGCATATTAATCAACAGCGAAAACCCATATTCTGACCCGGTTTTTTGCACAACAGAGATAATAATATACTCGTTTTCATGCAGCAGTTTAAATGACCCGCAATCTGCCGCTTTGACACCGCCGTCAGAGAAATGCCGGATAGTAGTACGCTTAACACTGGTATCCAGAGGTTTTTGCACAAGTTTGTTGATCCCCTGAAATAAAGCTTCTTCACGGATGATGGCAGGCTGGGAAAAGAAGTTGTTGGCATCGGTGTGCAAATAACCATCCCTGATCCCCGATTCAAGCACCCAGGTGATGCGGCCGGCGGCTTCGTTTTTGATAAATTCGGCGGTGAGGGACTGGGTTTGTGCAAATGAAGCAAGCGATTTTCGCCATTGGGGGAAATGGTTATTAAGCTGAGGGATAAGCTCATGGCGTATCCGGTTTCTCAGGTAATGAATGTCCGCATTGGTGGAATCTTCCCGCCAGGGGATTCTTTTTTCTTTAAGATAGCCAATCACATCTGAACGGTTCAAAGTCAAAAGCGGCCGTACAATGCGTCCCTTGTTTGCGGGCATGGCGGCAAGACCGGACGGCCCCGCTCCACGCAAAATCCTCATCAGCGCTGTTTCCAGCATATCATCGGCGGTATGGGCAACAAAAATCCGCACCGCATTCAGCTGTTTCGCTTCCCGGAACCAGGCGCGCCGCCGGTACAGCCGCGCCGCCGCCTCAATGCCGATACCCCGTTTTTTCGCCAGTGCCGCGACTTTTCCCGGCAGAACGGAAACAATACGGCAGGGAATATGATAATCGCTGCAAAGTGAACGGACAAATTCAACATCGCCCCGGCTATCAGCCTCAGGGCGAATCCCGTGATCGATGGTAATGCAATGAAGCTTAAATCCATGACCCTCCCGCTCATTAATTGCGGCAAGAGCGGCAAGCATGGCGGTTGAATCTGCACCGCCGGAAACCGCGGCAAGGCACACCTCCCCCGGCAGACAGTTTTTCAGCGCAGCGGCAACAGTATGCTCAAACACTAAATTTCTACAGAAGTATCGTCCTGGACAGCGCCGGAATCGTATTTGTCAAGAATTTTTTGCTGCATTTCCGTGCGGAATTCCGGAGTTATGGGATGGACTACATCCTTATATTCTCCGGCCCTTGTTTTCCGGCTTGGCATGGCGATAAAAACTCCGGTTTTGCCTTCGATGATTTTGACATTGTGTACCACAAAGCAATTATCAAAGGTGATGGTCACATACGCTTTGAGTTTTCCTTCACCTGCTACCTTCCGTACTCTAATGTCAGTGATCTCCATGCCTCTCTCCTTTTTTTTATTGGTACTATTCTATTACGTATTGTACCATCGGTTTGTTTAACGCGCAAGGGAAAAGTTATAAAAACATTCGAAAAACGTTTCATGAAAAATACTTTTGCCATAATAGCCTTCTTTTGATTGGAAAATACGCCAAAACAAGTAGATCCGGAGCCTGAAAGCCCTGAATAATCCGCTCCCAGATTATTAAGTGAGGAAAGAATAACCCCATATTCATCCCTGTAGGCAGATAATACCGGTAAAAAATCATTGCCAAAAAAAGGGACAGACACCTGAGTACTAAAATCCGGAATTTGCATTTTAGCAGGGAAGTCCCGGGAAATGTCCCATTGCCGGAAAGCCTGAGCGGTATCACTGGGGAAGCCGGGGTTAACCAGTACAAAAGAAATGTCAAAAACCCCATCCGGCAGCTCAACCGGCTGTACACATTCTCCCCTGCCGGTCACCCAGGCAGCAGGCGAAGATCTGCAATGCAGAAAAAAGGGAACATCACTGCCTAAATCAGCGCCCATGCCGGCAAGTGCTGCATTACTCGGGAAACCGCAAATATCACCACAGCCGTCAGATGAAGCAAGGCGGGTCAATGCAAGAAGCGTCGCTGCGGCATCGGAAGAACCTCCGCCCAGCCCTCCTCCCAGGGGAATACGTTTTGTCACGGTGATTTTTAGCCCCATAGTATAACCGGTAGAATTCCTGAACAGGGAAACAGCCCTGGATATGATGTTTTTATCCGGCGGAAGCTCGGAAGGAGGGATAATTGCCGGTTGCAAACCGTCAATTTGCCAATTCATGCATATTTCAAGCGATGACGGACTGCCGGCAGTTTCCACACAAAGAGTGTCTCCAAAGGCAAGGGCCAAAAACAAGCTTTCAATATTATGAAAGCCGTCTGGCCGTCTGTCTTTAATACGCAAACTCAGGTTCAATTTTGCCGGAGCATCAATTAGTTCCCGGGGCATATATATATAGTAACATAAAAGCCAGAACCCAAAACAGAAAAAAAATTCATCAGACAGGGTAAAAACCTGTTGACAATTCTCCAAACTCTCCCTTAATGTTTCAAGAGAAGGCTGTGTACACTATACAAACAGTTGGTACAATTGCCCTAGTGTTCTGTTTTATACAGATAATGGAATTACGGTTTACGTAACTCTTTGCATAGTAACGAGTTACGCAAATTCCATTACATAAAATGAATAAAACAGAACACTAAAATAACTTCAAAACGGAGAGAATTATGGTTCTGCATGAAGCAAAGTATGACCAGGCTGGTTCTGCTGAGGAATTCCTGTCGCTGGCCTTGACACCCTTATGCAACAGCGAGTTGTTTCCCGATGCGTACAGTACGGCGGACGACATGGACGGCGGCGCATTTCCAATGCCACTCTTTGCGTTTGGCGACAGTGCCGAAGATGATGAAGATGACATGGAAGAAGACAATTTTGATGACATGGAAGAAGAAGATTTTGATGACGAAGATGAAGACGATGATGATGAAGACGATGACGAAGACGATGATGATGAAGACGATGACTTTGATGATGAAGACTACGACGATGAAGATGACTTCGATTACGACGATGAGTAAGCAGTAGTGGTGATGAGCAGCCGGTGATTAGTCGTCGGGACACCACGAATCACTGGTTGCCTGTTTAGCCATTCATGGCGACCCGACCACTCGTGAGTGGTCGGGTCGCCACGAATAAAGCCGTTCAAGATCGTAAAACGCACGGGCTTTGCCGCTCATCAAGTGTATGACTATAGGTCCCAGATCGATAATACGCCACTCGTCTTCCGAGGATTGGGATCCGTAGGATGCGGGTGTCCTGTGGGACACATTGGGCCTTCGGGATCGTCTGAGAATTGCTATTTCCCGTTCTACACAGAATTCCTTTACATGCCGTTCCAGACCGTCAAGATGAGTATCGCTGGTGGCTGTCGTTATGACAAAAAAGTCAGTCCAGGCGCCCATTTCCCGCAGGTCCAGTACCAGCGTATCGGCGCCGTTGTGGTCGCGCAGCAGTTCGGCAAGCTCATGCGGGATCATTGCTTTGTCAGTTTCCAACAACATATCTTCCATCAAAATCCCTTCCTATAATCAATGTAAAATCCGAACGAAAATCAAATCCCTGCATGACAATATCCCCTTCCGGGCTGCTCTGGTCGGGAGTCTCAAAAACAATATTACGGCAGCGGATAATATCGGCAAATATTTTAACCATTTCTTCCTGGCCGGATCTGTCTAAAATCACCGTTCTTTCATAACCTGAGTGATCGGCATTGCCGACATCAATAATGTCATAACCAAATCCGCGCAAAACTTCCGCTGTCCTTCCGGCCAGGCCATTGACCGTTGTACCGTTAAGCACTTCAACGGTAAATACCCGATCGTCAAGGAACCCGTCAGTGGGACGGGTCAGTGTACTGAGCGCCTGCCGCACAATGTCTTTAATCAAATCTCCGTATAAAAAAGGGATGAGCCGCATAGTCCCCGACACTTCACGCATATTACCGCCTACCGTCTGTATGTTGATCCTGTCGAAGTCCATAACGGAAAATTCGTTGAGCAAACGTCTGTGGCCGCGATGACTCAGACCGGTTTGCATGAAAGAATAGTACATTTGTGAAATCACCGGGACATTCAGTTCATCAATCATTTCTGTCTGCCGCCTGAGAAAACCAAGGAAGAATCGCTGCCGCCGGGATACAGTCATTTCATTCTCTTCATCAGCGACTGCGTAACCGATAAATGAGACGGTTTTGTCTCCGTCAAAGCGGCTTAACCCCGAAGGAAATAATACAGGGGGGCCATCATCAAGTATTTCAACTTTTGACGGAATAAACAGCTCTACTCCTTCAATAAGATCCACCGCCTTGCCGAGGTTTTCGGCAGTAATAACAATCGAAAAAGCTACTTCCACTCCCAGAAGATTCTCGACTGCGGTTTTATAATTGGCAATCCTGTTTGACTCGTATTCGGAGTCTATTCTGTCAAAACGGTTTGTCCGGCGTATCTGCATCCATAATTCGCCGGGAATATCAAAGACCGCTGCCCTGCGGGTTTTTGGATACCCCATGAGTACATACGTGCTGAGGGGCGCCTGATCTTTTTCGATTACATACAATACGCTTATAACACGGTCGTTGGAAAGAAGTTCTTCCACCGGATCGCTGCGTAAGGTGAACGCCGCAATGACGATACCGCTAATGAGGAGAAATACAATCATTACAAGTAAAAAGATACTTGCATCGTGTGCTGTCAACCCGTTTTTTCTTTGCATCACTTTATCTTTCTCATTTTTTCAAGAAGGTTCAAGGTTTCCTCCGACAATTTTAGCTTTCTTGAACGAAGCGACGATACGGTAAAATCCAGTACTGTTATAAAAATCTCGTCAAGATTGTCTCCCGTGAACGCCAGTTTTCTTGCCGCAGGATTAACATTTTCCCGGGAAACTTCCAGTTTATCGGCAATGTATACGATCTTTGCAAGGGGTCCCATATCACTGCCGCCATAAGTATGCATGGCAACCGCTTCCAGTACTGCTTCATTCTGAATATGAAAGCGCTCTCTGAGAAGTACCGCAGAAGCCCTGCCATGCAGGAGCGACGGCTTGTCTTTTTCCATCTGGGATATATCTTTACCGTCGCTTTTTGCAAGTTTTAACTGCATTTTATCCGGCAGTTGTTTTCCCAAATCGTGCGCTATCCCTGCCAGGTATCCAAGATCGGGAGCAAGTTCTGCCTGGAAGCGGCTCGCTGTCTGAAAGCGACGGCACATATCCCATGAAAGGAGGGCGGTATTGCGGGAATGAAGAAAACGTTCCTGGCTGAGGCTTTCCCGTGCCGCTTCTTCCACGCGGAGAATGCAGCCTGAGAGCAGACTGCGGCTTGGCGAAGTGTTATCATCCTGCGTTAACGGTTGTGCTGCCAGACCATACAACCCCTTGCTCTCAATAATAACCCGCGCTGCGGCAGGGACAAGGTAACGCCATGCCGCATCCCCGGCAATTTTCTCCCTCACCAGCCCCGAAGAAATTTCCATGATATCATTTGTTATTTGGATATTGGGATAAGGGACAGACACATTGCCGGAACGTGTCCGCCTGGCAATAATAATATCCGCCATTGCAAGAATCTGTTCGCTGTTGTTCCATTGCGGAAAATCTGCCGCAAGGTCATCGCCAATGATGAGACCGGGCTTCCCTTCAGGATGGTAACGGCGGATAATGTCCGTAATTGTATCAGCAGTGTAGGACACCCCTCCCCGCTCAATCTCGCAGTCATCAACGGTCAGCCGGGGGTCGCCGGCGATAGATGCAGCTATCATTTCCAGGCGATGGTGTGCGTTGCTTTCCATGCCTTCTGCTGCTGGTTTAAACGGAGAACAGTACGCAGGAACCATCACGACACGGTCATAGTGCAATGCAGAAAGAACAACGTCCGCCAGGTAGAGGTGTCCAAGGTGAATAGGGTTAAAACTCCCCCCCAGTACCGCCAGCCTCATTCATGCTCCCGTTCAAAACTATCGGCAAGATGCAAAAAATCCTCCGCCAGTTCTTTAATTCCCTCACCGGAAAAAACCGAAATACCCTGCACTTTTTCTTTCGGGTATTTGACGGCAAGTTCGGCAAGACGCTCCTGAGTCTGCGGCAAATCGGTTTTTGTTCCCACCAGCAGCCGTTTTTTCTGCGTCAGATCGGGCGAATAGGCTTTCAGTTCTCCAATTAAAATATCAAAGGCATCAAGGTAATTATCTTCGGAAAGGTCGATGAGGAAGGCAAGGGCTGCTGTCCGGGAAATATGTTTGAGAAAACGCATTCCCAGCCCTGCACCTTGAGAAGCGCCTTCGATAAGCCCGGGAATGTCGGCGATAATAATATCCCGGCTGTCGGTATCATTCCCAACGGTGAGTACTCCCAGATTAGGGATCTTGGTGGTAAAGGGATACGCGGCGATTTTCGGGCGGGCATTGGTGAAGCGGTCAAGCAGGCTGGACTTACCGGCGTTGGGAAAACCCACAAGGCCTATGTCCGCCATAATCTGCAGTTCAACTTTCAACCGGACCGTCTGGCTAGACTGTCCGGGAAGCGCCTTGCGGGGTGCCTGGTTTACCGCTGATTTAAAATGAATATTTCCCCAGCCGCCGTTTCCCCCCTTGAGAAACACAAATCCGGAATTATCTTGAATCGTTTCACCGGAAAAATCATGAATTAACTCACCTGTTTCGGCATCACGGATAACCGATCCCGGAGGCAGCGGAATAACTACATCGGCTCCCTTCTTTCCGTATTTGGCCGATCCGCTCCCGTCCTGCCCGTTTTCCGCCTTGAAAGAATGGTTGTAGCGCAGATGAGCTAAAGTACGTACATTACGCCGGACAGTGAACACCACATCTCCGCCCTTTCCGCCGTCTCCGCCTGAAGGCCCGCCTCTGGGAACATATTTTTCCCGCCTGAATGCCACACAGCCATTTCCTCCCGCCCCGGATGAAACTTCAATGAGCGCTTCGTCAGCAAATTTGACCATTGCTTTATATTACCAAAAACAGGGGTAAAGGGCGAGTGGTGAGATTACGCTATTCACGGCTGATTGGCGGATTGGGGCCGGGAAATGCGGGGCCAAGATTTGGCATATAGTCAGTGTTAACTTTATCCCATTCCCTAATTCCATCTTCTCCGGTAAAAAAGGAATCCAGATACGGGTGTCCGGCAACAAACATGCCCGGATTGACTGCTCCGTAAAAACCGCCGTTGGCGCGGTTTTCTTCACCGCCCTGAAACAGCACAAAGCCTCCCTGCCAGCCGGTGCCTGCCCAGCCCCAATTGATTATATGGGTAATATAACCGGCCCACTTGGCAAATGTTCTATAAGCCAACGCAAATTGATACCCCAAAACATCGTTCTGCTTATGGTTTAAAGCCGAAGGGGCTACCGCTGCGCCGCCGGGAATATCGGCAGAGAGCTTGAAATCAAGCTCCGAAAAACAGATGCCGCTTAACAAGCCTTCATGAACAAGGCTGGCATACATGGCAATGGCAGCTTGATTATTACTTGCAAGAACGCTGCCCGCGCTGTCATGACCTTGTATGCCCATTATTTCTATAAGCGGCCTGCCATCGTACCAGGGATCGTCCATCCATCTTTTGTTTAGTTCCCTGAGCATGTTATACGCTGTTCTGGCCTTGGAATATACATGAATGTCATATTCGTTATACACCAGAAGAGGAGGTTTTTCCTGGACAAAATCCCCAATACCCCGCTCATTGTGGTGGCCGTCAAGCAGCAGATAAGCGGGTATCCGGCCTGCGGCAAATTCCCTGTCCCAGTTTTCCGCCATTCTCGCATTGGGCACGGCTATATGAGCGTATTTAAAAAGCAGGTAAATGTAGTGGGTAGCCGCATCATCGCTCAAAAGGTCTTCACCTGACATGGCAGAGAGCCAGTTCGTGCTTTTGAGGGAAGCTCTCCAGGAATTGGGATTCTGTGTGATTTGGCTGTTATGCCGGCTTTCGTGAATTTCTTCGTTGAGGACATCCCAGGAATGAAACGGGATAATGCCCCGCCCGGGGCTGGAACCGTACCTCTGCGATGTTGAATAAAAATGTCTCATAACACCTGTAATGTGGTTGAACTGCACCCTGCGTACAACTTCCTTGGGTACCTCAATAAGCCGGTATAGAGTATCATTGTGGAATGGAGGTGTGCCGTTGCCGTAATTATAAAACGCGCCGTCAGGCCGCCAGCCAAATTCAATATTCGCCGGGACAAGCTGGCGCATCCACGGCGGAGCCTGGTTGTACCATGCAAGCACATGGCCATGGGAATAAAAATTACCATTATTAAAAAGTACACCGTCGATTTCATTTAACGCATCCCGGTGCTGCTGATATTGCAGCGCGGTGGGAGGAATGGTTCCATCCGGACCTCCCCAAAAACCGGGGAGGGCGTGTACAGGATTATCCCCCTGATTGGAATACAACGAATCAGGCGCTGTTTCGGCCCATAACGCATCAGGATACAGTTCTCTAAGAAAAAACGGTGTCCGGGGAGTGGTAAATGCCGCTTTAAGGTTACCGCCGCTGACAAAAATATCGTAATGGCGGTGTCTTGTTCCGGTTGGCGTGCCTGTTCCGGTTGAGCCGACCAGGAACATGCCGTTCCCGTTGTTGTAAATGGATTTGAGCGGAGGAAGCTCCGCCGCCGGAGCCATGTAATCTGTTTCTACCAGAGGAATGGGCATGGGAATGGGATCGAGTTCCATGATCCTCACATTGCCAATATAGATTACATTTCCGTCAGCAAAAGCACCGGGTTCTGTATGGATATCAAGGATTATATCAAACCAGGTATTTTCCTCATCAGAGGTGATGGAATGTAATAACTGTCTTCTTCCAAATCCCCATGAATCGCCCTGATAATCGGTAATCCAGTCGGGATTGAGATTATTGATGGCATCCATACCGGCGCCGGGGCCCGGGCGTAAAAACCAAGTAGGCCTCCTCGTACTGTCACCGCCGCTTCTGCCGCCGGAATCCTCATTCCAGAACGCCGCCCGCATAAACTGGCCGCCTGAGGCAAACGGATAGTAATAGTCTACAAAAATGGTTTTGCCTCTTATATCAACAGGATCGGATAGCTGCATCCTGAGGGCGGCGCCATTCCAGGAGCCGGCTGCACCCTCCTCTCCGCCGGGAAAATTAATGGTGAGTTTTATAAGGTTTTCTGCCCGTTCAACAGCAGGATAATTAAAGGGGTTGGGGATAACTTCAAAAGTACTGCCGAAATAGGGAGGCTCCATATCGCCGCCGTAGATACGGGTGTCGCCGCCCCGGTAATGCCATTCCCAATTATCAGCAGCTTCAGCGGTAACAGGAATATATGAACGGAGTAAAAATGGGGGAGCATAACCGGGATTACCTCTGAAATACGGGTTGCGGCCGCTTGCTTTAATGGCATTGGTAAAATCATCCATTGCCTGCCGCAATTCGGGCACGGAAGAGCCCGGTTCCCGCGCCCGGTTTATAGCTGCAGTAAACGCCGCCATTTCCCAGGTAAATACCCAGGGATAGTCTTCGTTTACCGGCCATTGCCCGTTTGTAACCTGCATCCGGTAATAGTCATTGTTTATATAGCTTTCGGCTATGCTGAGCAAACGATCCAGATCAGCGTCATGTTCGTTTCCCGGACATCCGATTAATACCAGGATAAACCCCAGCAATAATAGTGTGTTTTTCATGTTTAAAAAAAGTATACCACTTGACAAATCCCATGAACAAGCATAAACTAATAATAGTTGAATGGTTGTTCAATTATTGGAGTGAATATGAAACGAAACAAACTGGTATGCGATTGCGAAGTCATCCACGAGGCAGTTGTTAAACGGGTTCGTAAAACCATGCCCAAAGAAGAGGTTTTTTACGATCTGGCAGACCTTTACAAGATGTTTTCGGACAGCACCCGCATCCGTATCCTCTGGGCGCTTTTCCGTGAGGAAATGTGTGTCTGTGATATCGCCGTACTGCTTGGCATGACAAAATCGGCAATTTCCCATCAGCTGCGGGCCCTGCGCCTGAGCAACCTGGTTAAATATGACAAGCGGGGGAAGGAAGTGTACTATTTTTTGGCGGACAGCCATGTGAAGGATATTTTTGAAAAAGGATTGGAACACATTCATGAGTAAATTAATAATAGGAACAATTATCTTTTTCGCAGGCATGGTGCTTAAGTATGGGTTTACATTTGCCGCAAGCGAATTTATTTCCCTGGGTTTATTTGCCGTCAGCTACTTTCTGACAGGTACAAAAGTTCTTGTTCGAATGCTGCAAAATATCGTAAAGGGGAAGATATTTGACGAGAATTTTTTAATGAGCGCTGCAACGATAGGAGCAATCGCTGTCGGCGAATATTCCGGAGCCGCTGCGGTAATGGTGTTTTATCAGATTGGTGAATTTCTATCGGATATGGCTGTGGCAAAATCAAAAAAAAACATTGCCAGTCTTATGGACATACGCCCCGATTATGCCAACATAATGATAAACGGCGTACTTCACACAGTTGATCCCCATACAGTACAGCCCGGCGATACCATTGTTGTAAAACCGGGCGAAAAAATTCCTCTGGACGGCGTTGTTATGAGCGGCGAATCCATGCTCAATATGTCTGCACTGACAGGAGAATCCATGCCCAAAAGAGCCGGAGTTTCGGATATTGTTTTGTCAGGATGTGTCAATCAAAACGGTTTATTAACCATAGAAGTAACCAGGAATTTCGGCGAATCAACAGCTTCAAAAATAATTGACCTTGTCGAAAACGCCGCCGCCAGAAAAGCGAAAGTTGAAACATTTATTACGAAATTTGCCCGGTATTATACACCGGTCGTTATGGCTCTTGCGCTGTTAATCGCCGTTGTACCGCCGCTGTTTTTTGACGGCCTCTGGGCTGACTGGATTTACCGCAGCCTCGTGCTTCTTATAATCGCCTGCCCCTGCGCGCTTGTAATGTCCATTCCCCTGGGATTTTTCGGAGGCATAGGGGCTGCATCAAAAAAAGGAATCCTGATAAAGGGGGGCAATTATCTTGAAGCTCTGGCAAGCCCAGACATTCTGGTATTCGACAAAACAGGCACTCTTACAAAGGGTGTGTTCAAAGTTACCGGCATCAGAACTGCAAACGGCTTCGGCGAAAACCAGGTTCTGGAAGCAGCCGCCTGTGTTGAATCATTTTCTAACCACCCTATCGCCCTGTCCATACAAAATGCATACGGTAATGAAAAAAATAAAGAAGACTTGTCACAATACTGCGAAATAGCCGGGTACGGGGTGAGCGGGACAGCAAACGGAAAAACAATCCTGGCAGGAAACGGCAAATTAATGTCAGCTAACGGAATTGCCTATACGGAATCACGGGACATTGGAACAAAAGTGTATGTCGCTATAGAAAATTTGTACGCAGGCTGCATCATTATTGCGGATGAAATCAAACCCGACAGCCGCAGCGCCATATCCTCGCTTAAAGCATTGGGCGTTAGAAAAACCGTCATGTTAAGCGGTGACACACATGAGGCTGCACAGGCAGTTGCCGCAGAAGTGCAATTGGACGACGTGTACGCCGGCTTGCTGCCGCAGGATAAAGTTGAAAAACTGGATGTTCTCATGAGACAAAAGCAGAGGGGAAAAGCTCTGGCCTTTGTCGGTGACGGTATTAATGACGCTCCTGTTTTGGCTCTTGCCGATGTAGGTGTGGCAATGGGCGCCCTTGGTTCAGATGCCGCCATAGAAGCCGCAGACGTGGTTTTAATGACCGATGAGCCGTCAAAGCTGATTGATGCTGTAAAGGTTGCACGGTTTACGAAACGTATAATCTGGCAAAACATAATTTTTGCCCTGGGAGTGCAATTTCTGTTTCTCTTTCTCGGCGCAATGGGTGTAGCGTCCATTTGGGAAGCAATATTCGCCGACGTGGGTGTATCGCTCCTGGCTGTACTTAATACCTGGCGGATATTGAAAATTTGATTGTTCCATTCAGATATTTTTATTTTCCATTGACAAGATGGCAAGCGCAAAATCTGCCTTCGGAAATTTGCTTAAGATCCGGCGTGTTGTCTTTGCATTTATCCATACGCACGTAACAGCGTCCGTAAAACCTGCAACCCGGTTGCGGGTTTATCGGACTCGGTACATCGCCCTCAAGGATGATGCGTTCCCGTCTCTCATCCGGATCGGGAACAGGGATTGCAGATAACAGCGCTTTTGTGTAAGGATGCCGAGGATCGGCAAACAGGGATGCATAACCGGACAACTCTACGATTTTACCCAGGTACATCACGGCTATGTTGTCGCTGACATGTTTAATGACACCCAAATCATGGGAAATAAAGAGGTATGTCAGCCCAAGCTCTTTCTGCAGATTGTCCATTAAATTCAATATCTGAGCCTGGATGGAAACATCCAGAGCGGACACCGGTTCATCCAGCACGATAAACCGGGGATTTAAGGCCAAAGCGCGGGCAATGCCGATACGCTGCCTCCTGCCGCCGTCCAGTTCATGGGGATAGGCGTTTTCCAGGCGCCGGGCAAGCCCCACCGTTTCCATGAGGCTGCTCACCATTGTATGCAGTTGGGTTTTGTTGCCGGTTTTTTTATTAATAACCAGCGGCTCTGCAATAATTTCACAAACGCTCATACGGGGGTTAAGCGAGGCAAAAGGATCCTGAAAAACAATTTGCATGTTTTCACGCAATTCGCGCATTTTATTTTTATTATAATGAAAAATATTTTCACCATTAAGCAGGACTTCACCGCCTGTAGCTTCAAGCAAGCGCAGCAATACCCGGCCTATGGTGGATTTTCCGCAGCCCGATTCACCGACGAGGCCGAGGGTTTGACCTTTGCTGATATGAAAATCAACATCGTCAACAGCGTGAAGCATACCTCTTTTTGTTTTAAAATATTTTTTTAAATTTTTTACTTCAATAAGTTTTTCAGCCATTTGCCGCTCCGAATAACAGGCATCTTACCGTATGGTTCACGGCGATTGTGACATTCTGCGGAACGGTTTTTGAGCATTCCGGCATAGCCATATCGCAACGCGGATGGAACGGGCATCCGGCCGGCAGATCCATTGGATCGGGCATAAGACCCTTAATTGGCTTTAAATTATCCTCGTCTTTTTTTATGTCCGGCAGGGAGTTAAAAAGACCGATTGTGTAGGGGTGTTTTGGGTTCCTGAACAATTCCCGTTTTTCGGCATATTCCACGATATTGCCGGCGTACATGATGGCGACTGTATCACAGATTTCCGCAACTATACCTAAATCATGGGTTATCATGATCATGGATGTATTAAATTCGATTTTTAATTTCTTCATTAATAGTAAAACCTGGGCCTGAATGGTTACATCCAGTGCAGTGGTCGGTTCGTCGGCGATTAATAGCTTCGGGTTGCAGGCAAGCGCAATGGCAATAACCGCCCGCTGACGCATACCGCCGGAAAACTGGTGGGGGTAATCCTTTGCCCGTTCCGGTTGTATACCGACCTTCATGAGCATTCCTTCCGCTTTTTCCAATGCATCGGCGGCTGCAAGCTTTTCGTGCAGTAAAATGACTTCGGCAATCTGATCGCGTACAGGTATAACAGGGTTAAGGCTGGTCATGGGGTCCTGAAAGATCATAGAAACCTTTTTGCCCCGGATCTTCCGCATTTCCGTTTCCGGAAGCGCTACGATGTTTTTTCCGTCCAGCCAAATTTCACCGCTGATTATTTTACCGGGGGGAGCGGGAACCAGGCGCATAAGCCCCAAAGCTGTGGTTGTTTTACCGGCGCCGGTCTCGCCTACGATCCCCAAAGTCTCGCCCCTGTCCAGGCTTAAATTCAGTTCGTTAACAGCGCGGACAACACCGTCATCGGTTATATAATGTATAACAAGGTTTTTTATCTCCAAAAGCACATTTTCATTCACATTTTACCTCTTGAGTTTTGGATCAAAAGCATCGCGCAAACCGTCACCAAGCATGTTAAGCGCAAGAACAACAATAACGATGGCAAGACCGGGGTATAAAGACAGATACGGATAATCCCGGATGAAGCGCCGCCCCTGGGAGAGCATGTACCCCCATTCGGGAACAGGCGGCTGTATGCCCAGCCCAATAAAACTCAGGGCTGCGGCGGACAGAATGGCACCCGCCAACCCCAAGGTGGATTGCACGATGATGGGAGCCATGCAGTTGGGCAGGATATGTCGGGTGATTATACGGAAATCGCTGCCCCCAATGGCCCGGGCGGCTTCGACAAATTCATTATCCCGGACAGTCAGAACCGCCGCTCTGACTACCCTGGCAAACCCGGGTATGGAACCTATCCCTACGGCAATCATTACGTTCACCATCCCCGGACCTAAAGCCGCAGCAATAGCTATGGCCATAAGGATATTGGGTATTGCCAGGAGTATATCAACAACCCGCATGATAATATTATCCGAAACGCCGCCGTAATATCCCGCAATGGCCCCCAGGATGATCCCTGCTACCATTGAAATACTAACTACAATGAAACCAATCTGGAGTGAAGTCCTTGTACCGTAAATAATCCGGGTTAACAAATCCCGTCCCAGGTTGTCTGTTCCCAGAACATGCAGCATATCGCCGGAGCGGGTCATTGGCGTAAGAAATGTTCTGTCCATATCCTGATAATCCAATCCTTCAGGGGTAATTAAGTCCGCAAAAATTGCCGTCAGTATTAAAATGATAATGATAACCATACCGGTCATTGCGGCAGGGCTTTTGCGGAAACGCCTCCAGATGTCATGATTAAGGCTTTGCTTCTTCATCATTTGTATTGCGACCTAATCCTTGGATCTATATAGGAGTATAGGATATCAACCAGGAGATTTACAAAACTGAACACAATGGCCATCATTAACACACCTCCCTGAATAATGGGGATGTCCCTTGAGCGGATGGATTGCACCATAAAATTTCCTAAACCCGGTATGGCAAAAACCGTCTCGGTAAGAACCGCGCCTCCCAGAAGTCCGCCAAATGAAAGGCCTATGACAGTGACAACCGGAATTAGGGTATTTTTTAGGGCATGTTTCATAATGACAACCGACTCTTTCTGCCCCTTTGCCCGGGCAGTTCTCATATAATCCTGGCGGATCACTTCCAGCATGGAGGAACGGGTAAAACGCATGATCACACCGGCGCCGGAAAGGCCTATTGTCAAAGAAGGCAGAATCCAGTGGAGGGGAGTGGTAAAACCGGTCGCCGGCAGCCATGCGAGATTAACCGAAAAAATCAGCATGAGCATCAATCCCAGCCAGAAATTCGGCATGGATAAAGCTATCAAACCAAAAACCTGAGTAATGCTGTCAAAGAAGGAGTTCTGTTTGACGGCGCATAAAATACCCAAAGGTATCCCCGCTAAAACCGACACAAGAACACTGATGCCAGCAAGAAGCATGGTTGTAAAAAAACGGTCGTAGATTTCAGTGAATACAGGACGTTTCGTTACATAGGACATTCCAAAATCCAGCCGTACGATTCTGGTTATGTAGTTTGCAAATTGTACTAAAAAAGGGTCGTCCAGTCCCATTTCCAGACGCAGGGCTGCAAGATCCTCGGGCCGTGCCTGTTCACCTAAAAGGATTGAAGCAGGATCGCCGGGGGTTATGTACATCAGGGTAAATATAATTAATATTACCCCCACGAGAACCGGCAACATTAGTAAAAGCCGTCGAAAAATGAATTTATACATGAATATACTTATTATGGCACTATAATATTATGGATGTAAAGATATTTTCACGAAAATTTTTTGTCTGCTATTTTTTAGCGCTCATACAATGCCGGCTGTTATACGTGTAGACACCGGGCTTGAGCTTGTATAGAATGACAATCAGGAGAATTAACAATGACAATCAATATAACAAACGAAAACGAAACAGTGATATTATCTCTTGAAGGCAGGCTGGACACCATTACCGCACCGCTTCTGGGAAATGCTTTAAGTTCCGCATTTGACGAGGCAAAAAAAATAACTATTGATTGTTCAAAATTAACCTATGTCTCATCAGCGGGGCTGCGCATACTGTTCACGGGGCAAAAAACGGCAGATGAAAATGGCATTCTCATGATGCTTACCGGGGTACCTGAAGAAATCATGGAAATATTGGAAATGACAGGTTTCTCCGATATACTCACCGTTGAGTGAAAAAAAATGAATAAAACAACCGTACTTCTGTTTTTGGCTGTATTTTTAGCAGCGCTTTTTTTATCATGCAGTCCTGCGGCGGAAGTAATACAGCAGAGCAACACCGGCACGTACATTGATTTTATCGGCACCGGCAAACGCATCGCGGTCCAGGCAGGAGGTATATACGGCAGTGTTGCACTTGATTTATTTCAGGCAATATCCGCGCCGGAATATTTTACCATCGCCGATATGCTGGAAGCCCTGCGTATGGGCAGGGTTGATGCCGTACTTCTCAGTCAGGAATATGTACGGCAGCTGCAGGACAGCGGAATGTATCCAAATGTTGAATACATTTGGGTACCGCAGGATGTTTTTGTCCAAAAAGCCGGGCCTATTTTTTATACTACAGAACTGCGCGACAAATACAACGAATGGTTTCGCGATATAGCCGCCGACGGTACCTGGCAGAAAGTCATTGATCGCTGGATAGGCGTACCGCTGCCCGCACAAGAGGACATTCCGCAGTTCGAATTTACCGGCGAAAATGGTATATTGCGTGCAGCCGACACCGGAAATTATCCGCCGCTGATCTATTTTGACGCAAACGGTGAACCTGCAGGTTTCGATGTGGAGATGGTAAGCCTTTTCGCACAGCATATAGGAATGAAGCCGGAGTTTACCATGATGTCTTACGATGCGATTATTCCCTATGTGATCACCGGCAGGGCGGACATGAGCGCCGCTACGCTGGCAATAACCAGCGAACGCCAGGAAGGGGTAATTTTCGGCGATCCGAGCGTTATCACCCAGGCCGTGCTGATTGTGCAAAGCCAGACCCATGGCTCTCCGGACTCCGCCGCTCCCGTAACTGAACTAAGCCAATCAAGCAGCGGCATTATCGAATGGCTAAGAACCGGAATACAGCGCAACCTCATTACCGACAACCGCTGGAAGATGATCGTAAACGGCCTTGGCGTAACCTTGACAATAGCGTTTCTGGCGCAGATATTCGGCACCGTATTCGGGTGTTTTATATGTTATGTGTTAATGCGGAAAAATAAATCAGTAAATTTAACAGGACGCATCTACTGCGGACTTATCTACGGCACACCCATTGTCGTTCTTTTGATGATTACGTATTACATCATTTTTGGAAACACGAACATTTCCAATGTCTTAGTGGCAGTGGCAGCATTCACGATGATTACCGGCGCGATGATTGCGCAGAATCTGAAAGGCGCGATTGATACTGTTGATCCGGTAGAAATCGAAGCGGCGCGCAGTATTGGGTTTTCGGCATTCGGGGCATTTACTTCAGTGACGCTGCCCCAGGCGGTGCGCCGCGCCCTGCCGGGGTACACGAACGGGTTTGTGGAACTGGTTAAGGCTACTGCCATCGTGGGTTATATCGCCATTCAGGATCTGACCCGCGCCGGCGACATTATCCGCAGCCGTACTTATGACGCATACTTCCCGCTGCTGTTCGTAGCTGCAATCTATCTGTCCGTTACTTCAATTTGCGTACTGTTATTCAAGCTCATCGTAAAAAAAATAAACCGGGGGGAAGAATGAGCATCATATCGGTAAAAAACCTCGAAAAGCGCTATGGAAATAATTTAATTCTTCAAAATGTAAATGCTGATATAGAAAAAGGCGAAGTCATTTCAATAATCGGTCCGTCCGGTACCGGCAAGAGTACATTTTTAAGGGCGATTAATTTCCTGGACCCGCCAACGGGCGGTGAAGTGTTCTTTGACGGCGTAAAAATCAATAAAAAAAATATGGATGCCGCACGGCGCAGAATGGGTATGGTATTCCAGAGTTTCGGGCTTTTCAGTCACCTTGATGTAATAAACAATCTAATTGCAGGGCCGGTAAAACTGCTTAAAATGCCCAAAAAGGAAGCTAAAGAAAAAGCGGCAGAGCTTCTTAAAACAGTGGGGTTATCCGAGCGCGCGCATTTCTTTCCGCGTCAGTTGTCCGGCGGGCAAAAACAGCGTGTGGCAATTGCCCGCTGCCTTGCCATGTCGCCGGAAGTGATACTGTTTGACGAACCGACGAGCGCCCTTGACCCAACAATGGTCAGCGAAGTTATGGCCGTTATGCGCAGCCTTGCAAAATCGGGCATGACAATGATTGTAGTTACCCATGAGATGGATTTTGCACGCGATGTATCAAGCCGGGTATTTTACATGGATGAATGCGGCATATATGAACAGGGCAGCCCGCAGACTATTTTTACCAGCCCCGGGAAACCAAAAACACAGGCGTTTATCTTTAACATACGTTCATACAATTATGAAATCGCAAGTCCTGACTTTGATTATGCCGAAATGCTCGGCGGAGTGGAAAATTTCTGTTTCCGCAACGCTATCGGAAAAAAAACCGCAAACAAACTGATTTTACTGGCGGAAGAATTGGTAATCAACATCGTTACACCAAAGTATGGAGCATGTTCACTCTCTTTAAATTTTTCGGAAAAACTCGGCACATACGAACTTTCCGTTTCATACCGGGGGGAAAAATCAGACGCGCTGGAAACCGCCAAGGATGAACTATCGGTAACAATGGCGAGGAAAAGCGCAAAAGAAATCCGCCATGATTACTCTGAGGGCAGAAACACGATCACGGCTGTGTTATAATTAATAAGTTATGACAGTATTTGAAAACGCAGTGTTTATTTCCTGCGAAGATGATTGCACAATTTTCACAGTGATGGCGGTCGATAAGGGCAGAATTGTATATACAGGCGACGAACTGCCCCCGCTCTCCGGAAAATCACGGCGTGTGGATCTGGGCGGAGCAGCGGTTGTACCGGTTTTTGGAGACACTCATCTGCATTTTGAAAGTTATGCTCTTTTCCTGTCTACTGTTGATGTTCGCAAAGCAGGTAACTTTAATGAAATGGGGCATCTTTTACGCTCTTATATTCAAAAACATCCTAAAACAAAGCTGCTGCCCGCTTTTGGCTGTACTGCCCATTGTGTGGCTGAAGGCCGCCTGCCCGAACGCGCCGATGTTGACGCGATGATAGAGACACCGCTGTTACTGGTCAAATACGATGGTCACGCGGCCGTAGCAAATTCTGCTCTAATATCGCTGTTTCCCGCCAATGTTATCAGTGATCCTGGATTTGACACAGCTACCGGCTGGCTGTACCAGAATGCTTTTTATAAGGGAGTCAATTTTGTTACTGAGTCTATGCCGCCTATGGGAATGTTGTCCGGCATGGAGTATGCCTCGCGTGTACTGGCAGAAGCAGGCGTAGGTTATCTGCACACATGCGAAGGCGTGGGTTATAAAAACGATATTGATGTTGACACCCTGCGTGTCGTCCGTTATGCCTTGCCGCAATGTTTCCGTATATTTTTCCAGACTGCCGATACTCAAAAAATTGTCCGCCGGGGGCTTACCCGTGTTGGCGGATGTTTTTCACTGGCACTTGATGGATGTTTTGGATCAAAAGACGCCGCACTCGGCGGCGGATATGCCGATGAGCCGGATAACAAGGGTTTTTTACCGTATACACAACAGGAAATTAATGACTTTTGTATTCGTGCAAACAGACTCAATCTGCAGATTGCTCTGCATGCTATTGGCGATGCTGCGGTGGAACAAGCGCTTAATGCGTTTGATGCCGCCCTTTGTAATTATCCGAGGGAGGATCACCGGCATATCATTATCCATGCCGATCTAATTCCGCGCCCAATGATCGAACGAGCGGCAAAGATGAACATCGCGATCGCCCTTCAGCCGAATTTTCTGCGCTGGCGGGAAGAGCCGCCTGAATATCTCGAACGGATTTTAGGCACACAGGCACGGGAACTGCTCCCCTTGCGCGATTTTATTGATGCCGGCATATTAATAAGCGCGGGAAGCGATGCGCCATGCACTGTTCCTCATCCCATTGAGTCGATCTATAACTGCTGCAACCATCCCACCCCCTCCCAAAGCGTTACAATTGAGGAAGCCTTAAAAATGCACACCCTGTGGCCGGCAAAAATGTGTTTTGACGAAACTGACAGGGGAAGCCTGACCATGGGAAAAATTGCCGACTTTACAGTCCTGAGCGGCAACCCGCTGGAAATGCCCGTTGATGAGCTGAAAAATATAACGGTAAAGGATATTTATTTTAACGGTAAACGGTTTGACTCATCACGCAGAAAAACAATGTTAGGGATAATAGCGGAATCTGCAGCCGGGAAGTTATTCCGCAAAGAAAAAAATTAATAAAAGGGAGATAAAACCATTTCTGTAAGAATTAAAATCCTATTAATAGTGCTGGGGTTTTTTTCACTCATCGCCGCAGCGTTTGCTGTCTATTCGGTAACCACCACCGCGAACTACCGGCAGCTTCGTACCGAAGAAGTTTCGGGGATTGTTGCCTTTGAAAGCGAACGGGTAAGCAAGATCATTGCGGAAATGGAACGTAACGCCATTGACCTTGCACTGGCCGGCAGACAATTTTATTTGTCACCGGATCGTCCGCCTGAGCTTGGCATTTCTGTTTCTGTAGAAAATTTCAATGCATTTACGGCAGCTGTGGGCGGCGGCATTTGGTATGAGCCTTATGCTCTGGATGCAAATAACCGGCGGGTATGCTTCTACGCTTTTTTTGATCCTGCTCTTGGTGTTGTACGCCATGATCCTGAATTTGAAACCGAGGAGTACGATTATCATACGCAGATGTGGTACATGAGAATATCCGCGGGCGTTGACGGGTACAATGCAGTCTGGACGCTGCCGTATTATGATGATGCCGGAACAAACGCCCTTATGACGACAGTTGGCGCCGGAATTTTTGACAACAACGGGCGGCTTGCGGGTATATCTACGGTAGATTGGGAGATACAGAGCATGGTGGACAGGCTTTCTACCATAAAACCGACAGCGGGCAGTTTTGTCCTGATTGCCTCACCCGGAGATGACTACATTATTTCCGATACCAAACAACCAGAAACAGTCATGTCCGGCGCATCTCTGCTCAATCTGCCATGGTTCACTGATCTTCGTTTTTCACGCAGCGGCACAGTGGACATTGGGCGCTTCACCGACAGCGGCATTGAATACATGTCATTCAGCCGTATGTTTTCCAACGGCTGGCTGTTTTCCGTCCAGATACCGGCCCGGGAAATTTTCACTGAGATAGAAAAACGCAACCTCCGATTTTCCCTTATTATAGCCTCATCATTCATCACCCATTTATTATTGGCTGCATACATTTTATCCCGGATAATAAACCGCCCCTTGCACAAGCTAAGTAAGGGTGTAGCGGAACTGGGCAGCGGCAATCTTGAAAAACGACTCGATATAAATTCAAGAGATGAATTCGGTACATTGGCAGCAGTATTCAATAAAATGACTGTTGACTTAAAGGAATCCATTGATCAAAACGTACGGGAGCATGCCGAGAAAGAGCGCATTGGCACAGAATTGAATGTTGCGACAAAAATACAAGCCAGTATGCTGCCGCGCTGCTTCCCGGCTTTTCCCGGCCGAACAGAGTTTGATATATACGCCGCTATGCAGCCTGCCAAAGAAGTAGGTGGTGACTTTTATGACTTTTTCTTCGTTGATAATAATACCCTCGCAATAGTTATAGCCGACGTATCGGGCAAGAGTGTTCCGGCGGCGCTCTTTATGGTTATAGCTCGAACTCTTATAAAGAATACAGCACTTTCCGGTAAAAGTCCGGCAACGGTTTTTGGGATTGTAAACAAGATGCTCTGCGAGAACAACGATGCCAATATGTTTGTTACGGCAATTTTAGGGTATCTTGATATACCGAGCGGAACATTAACGTTCGTCAACGCGGGGCACAACCCGCCGCTCTTGCGTTCCGGCGGGCATTTCGACTGGCTAAAAGTAAAACCGGAAATTGTTCTTGCAGTCAGGGAAGATGCATTTTACCGGCAGTATGAAGTCATCCTGAGACATGGCGATGAACTGCTCCTGTACACCGATGGTGTAACCGAAGCGGTTAACAATGACAATGAATTATTCAGCGACCGGCGCCTGCTTGAAACGGTAAATAATAATCTTGACCTGCCGCTCAGGGAATTTACCGTATCATTAAAATGCGAGATAGACAAATTTGCGGAAGGCGCGGAACAGGCGGACGATATTACAATGCTCGTACTGCGATATACAGGAGAAAAAACCGAATGAAGGAAAACAGTAAGTTTTAATAACTTTATTCGATCATTCCTATTCTTTCCAGCCATTGTGAAATTTCAGACCGGCTGTTTTCTGCCGCACTGCCGGTAACTCCGAATTCTTCAAGCACTACGGCATTGGGCTGAAGATCTTTCAGGTCAGTAATGGTATTCTGGAGCCCGCCGCCGCCAAACGTAACAAAAGGAACAACAGTCTTGCCGGACAGATCATGGGTTTCAAGAAACGAAAAAATCGGCAGTGACAGTGAACTAAACCAGTTTGGAGTACCAACAAAGACAACGTCGTAATCGGCGAGATTATCAATACTGCCGGCAAGCTGCGGACGAATGCCTGCTTCCCGTTCCTGCCTGGCACGCTCAAGCGTTACCTGATATTCTTGCGAATACGGCTCAACAAGTTCCAGTGCAAAAATATCGGCACCGGTAAGAGTCTGGATGTGTTCCGCAATAAATTTCGTGTTACCGGACAGTGAATAATAGACAATTAACTTCCTGCTTTCCAAAGAAGAAACGCTCTCCATTGATACAGAGGCATTATTTTCCGCATTACCTGCCGGTTCTCTCGTTCTGGTACAGCCCGATAACAAAATTACCATAATAAATATTCCAAATACTAATATATTATTTTTCATAATAAAAATCCTCCTGTAAAAATAGTACTTGCCTGGGTATCTATTGTCAAGTATAAATAACTGTCATCACTCACCGCTTGATCATGTTCTTGCATTTTTATTCCTGACTAAAAAGCGCTGTTGACAAATACCGTTCACCCGTATCGGGGAGAATCACTACAATGTTTTTCTCCGCATTTTCGGGACGCTTCGCAATTTCGCTTGCCGCCCAAACAGCCGCTCCGGAAGAAATACCTGCAAGCAGCCCTTCTGTCAGCGCTATGTCCCTGCCGGCAGCTAAAGCATTGTCATTGGTAACAGTAATAATTTCGTCATAAATACTTGTGTTCAGGACTTCCGGAATAAAGCCCGCGCCTATGCCCTGGATTTTATGGAGACCGGCTGTGCCTTTTGACAGCATTGGACTGTCGGCAGGTTCTACGGCGATTATTTTTATATTTGGTTTTTTTGACTTAAAAAATTCACCCGTGCCGGTAATTGTCCCGCCTGTTCCGATGCCCGAGACGAAAAAGTCAATCTGCCCACCGGTATCTTCCCAAATTTCCGGTCCGGTTGTTGCTTTATGAACGGCAGGATTGGCGGGGTTGACGAACTGCCCGGGAATAAATGAATTCGGCGTATCTTTTGCCAGTTCTTCGGCCTTTTCAATTGCCCCTTTCATTCCTTTTGTCCCATCGGTAAGAACAAGCTCCGCGCCGTAGGCTCTAAGTAAAGTCCGGCGCTCAATGCTCATCGTTTCCGGCATAGTGAGGATAATCCTATACCCCAACGCAGCCGCTACCGATGCAAGACCGATGCCGGTGTTGCCGCTTGTCGGTTCGATGATGACTGTCCCCGGTTTTAGCAGTCCTTTTCCTTTCGCATCTTCAATCATTGCCTTGGCAATTCTGTCCTTGACGCTCCCTGCAGGGTTGAAATACTCCAGTTTAGCAATAAGTCTTGCTTTCAGGTTATTTTTCCTGCTGAAATTGGCAAGTTCCATTAAAGGCGTCTTGCCGATTAGATCAATAATATTTTTTGCGATTTTTGCCATTGTTCTCCTCCTCAAGATTTTATTTACTTACCTATATCCTATATGTTTACTATGATTACATATTTGTTTAACGCTTTACATGGCCAATAGTGGTGACAATGGCATACCCTGCTGACAGTACCTTTTTTTCCAGGCACATACGGCACTCGGCAGCTTCCTCACCGGTACAAATTTTGTTGTCATACAGTTGATACTGTTTGCGGTATTTGACAGGAGAAAGATTCGGCATGACGATATTCGCTCCCGCCTGTAGTCCCAATTCACGCCCTTCCGAGTTAATTGTTCCCAGAGCGGTAGTCGCTGGGATTAACGCAAACGGAAACATCAGCCGCAGAATAGCAATTAACCTCAGACAGGCGGAAAAATCGCCGTTGTAAAAATCCTTAAACGGTGTATTTTGATGAGAAATAAAAGGGCCTATTCCAATCATATCGGGCTGTAATTCCTGCAAAAACCGCACATCTTCTATCAGGTTGTCTGTTGTTTGATACGGAGATCCGACCAAAAACCCCGACCCAACCTGATAGCCGATTTTTTTTAGATTCCACAGACAATTTTTACGGTTTTCCAAACTCATGTTTTCGGGATGCAATTTTCTGTAGTGATCTTCGTTTGCCGTTTCATGCCGCAGCAGATAACGGTCAGCTCCGGCATCGAACCATGTTTGGTAAGTGTCAAATGATTTTTCCCCAATAGACAATGTTACCGCACAATCAGTAAATTCTTTTTTTATAGCCGTAACAATTTCGGTAATTACATTTTCAGAAAAATAATTGTCTTCGCCGCTTTGTAAAACAAATGTACGAAACCCCAGTTCATATCCCTGTCTGCAGCAGGACAGAATTTCATCCCTGCCAAACCGGTAGCGTTCAAGGCGGTGATTCTCTGCCCGGATGCCGCAGTAATAGCAATTATTTTTGCAATAATTTGAAAATTCGATTAACCCTCGCAGGTACACATCTGTCCCATAGTGTTCTCTGCGCACCTCATCCGCCCGTTGAAACAACTCGTGATCATATTCACCATTTTCGATCAATGCCATCAGTTCACCATCAGACAAATCATTTTCTTTGTGTAGCCGATCTATTATCTCACTTTTCATTCGTAACTTCTCACTCTTACCTCTTACTTAATCGTTCCCCCCCCAACCACTACATCTCCGTCATACAACACCGCTGCCTGACCTTTTGCTATTGCCCGCTGGGGTTCGTCAAATTCAATTCGGACAGTGTCAGGTGAAGTTTGTTCCGCCGTTGCCCACTGTTCCTTTTGATTGTACCTTATTTTTGCCTTAACACGAATGGGGCCGGAAATTGTATTGCAGGAAATCCAGTTAAAATCCGCCGCTTCAAGCGTTTTGCACAATAAATCTTTGTCTTCGCATATTATTACCGTGTTATCTATTACATTAATCGAATGGACATACACCGGTTTATTCAGAGCTATTGCCAGCCCCCTCCTCTGCCCTATTGTGTAGTGGATAATGCCTTTATGCCTGCCAAGATTATTCCCCTGCAAGTCGGTAAAGTTACCGCTTTCATATGTCTTACCCGTATACTGCTCAATAAATGAGGCATAACTGCCGTCACGGACAAAACAAATATCCTGACTTTCCTGTTTGTCGGCATTGACAAAACCCTGCTCTTTTGCAATTTCACGCACCTGCGTTTTATTCAGCGTACCAAGGGGGAACAGGGAATGAGCCAACTGCTGTTGTGTCATTGCATACAGAAAATAGCTTTGATCCTTTACTTCATCAACGCCTTTTCTTAACAGATAACGCCCGGTTTCGCTATTGTACTCAATGCGGGCATAATGCCCTGTTGCAATATAATCCATGTCAAGCTGCTGCGCCCGGTTAAACAATTTTTCAAATTTAACGTAGCGGTTGCAATCAATGCAAGGGTTTGGCGTTGCTCCATTTTGGTAAGCCTGTACAAAACGGCCGATAACCTGTTGTTTAAAATCATCAATAAAATTATTCACATAAAAAGGAATACCCATTGTTTCGGCGGCATTACGGGCATCCTGTACATCTTCCAGAGAGCAGCAGCTTTTTTCCCTGCTAATCCCAATATCTTCATTGGCAAACAGCTTCATGGTAATCCCCGTGCAGTCAAACCCCTGCCGGTGTAATAGATAAGCGGCAACCGAGCTGTCAACACCGCCGCTCATGGCGATAAGAGCTTTTTTACTCACTTTTGAAGTATAACAAATATATATATAACAGCGAATACCTCTAAAGAATTTCTAAAATTTGAATTTACCGGCGGCCGCCCCAATGATGACCGCCACCGCCTCTCATGTGACCTCCTCCCCGGCAGCACCAGCCGCCCGCCTGACCGCTCCAACCCGGGTTGTTGCTGCCAAAATCGTATTCTCTTCCACCGATGGTCAGCTGGGTGAGTCTTATAACATTGTTGAACGTATATCCAACAACAGAAACCTGGGCTCCCTCTCTTAGTCCATCAATAAAACCAATGTACCGCATGAGGCCCGGAACAAAATAAACGGTAGATCCGCTGACCAGGACTATGTGCCCATTTTGCAACTGGAGCGTTCCCTGTACTCTGGTTGTCTCAGATGAGGCAGGAGGAGCCCATCCTTGAGCTAATACCGTACTAATTACCAAAAAAACGAAAACAAACAACAAACCAAGTTTTTTCATAAAAACCTCCGTAGTTAAGTTATTATCAGGATACGAAAATCCATAGGCAAAAACGGGGGGTGAATAAATTATTGGTGCTGTTCCATCATACGCCGCCTATGCCCTTGCCCGTGCCCTGGTCCGTGCCCCGGCCCGTACATTGGCCTTTGTCCGTCGGGTAAAAGTTCATGAGAGGGCGGCTGCGGTTCCGGACTGCCGTCCCAAAAATGCGCTCCGATAACAATACCCAGGGCAACCAAAAGGGCGGCGGCAAGGGAAATAATCATTATTTTAAGTAAACTGTTGAATTTAACCGTAACAACCATGCCAACCTGGCAATTGTCCGGTGTCGGTATTGCCCCGATTTTTCCATTATTAAAGAGAACAATACTTTTCGGATGCCCCACTTGCACGATGACTCCTTTCATGTATGTTCCTCCTCTATGAAAGAATGCGGTACAAAGGAATATATATACGGATAATCCCCTTGCGATAGTATGATAAGAGCCACGATATACTGCCGGTATTTTTCCAGGGCCTTCCGGGGAAAAGTCTGCGCAAGACGGGATACCGGCAGTTGGTAGGTTGAAAGCGTATCCGCCAGCAAAACAGAATCCTGCAGCACCGCTTCCGCCATGCGTTGAGCTGTTTGGCGTGAACGTTCCTGCCTGGGGCATTTTTTAAGCAGTGTTGCCCAGGAAAAACCCCATTTAGCAAATTCCCCGTTTGCAGCCTCAATTTCAAGACGCAGGTTATGTTCTTCTTCCGCCCGGTCATAGGACTGCAATGATATACCTGTTTCCCATGCGTTGTATTTTTCATCAGTTTTGCCAGAGAACGAAAAAAACCGTTTCTGTACGAGCAATTCTTTACGGACATTGTCGAGGAGGCGGTTACGGATTACCGCCGCCGCATACTGGATAAACGCCCCCTGGTCGGGATTATATGTTTGGACACTGTGGGAAAATGCAAGCATGGCATCGGTAAGGTTCTCCGCTTTCGATTGCCTCTCAAAAAAAACGCCTGCAACGCATTTTTTTATAAAGGGCATATAATCATGGAGCAGTGTATTGAGAACACGCCTGTCTGTTTTGGCAATGTGCAGTTGTGCCGTCAACTCTCCCTGCGACATAAATAATAGTATACCTTTTATTTCAGGTCAGGACTACAAATCAACTGCACCCCGGTTGCTTCCTGTACCTGTTCTTTCGTATAACCCGGATGCAGTTCTGTCAACAAGAGCCCTTCTGGGGTAACTTCCATGACTCCCATTTCGGTGACAATCATGTCAACGACGCCTAACGCGGTATAGGGCAATGTGCATTGTTCGAGGATTTTTGGCTTGCCGTTTTGACTGTGGATCATGGCAACAATGACTTTTTTTGCACCTGCCGCAAGATCCATAGCCCCGCCCATTCCGGGCACCATTTTTCCGGGAATAATCCAGTTGGCAATATTTCCTTTTTTATCAACTTCCAGAGCGCCCAACACGGTAACATCCACATGACCGCCGCGGATAATGCCAAAAGAGACTGCGCTGTCAAAAAACATGGCTCCCGGTTGTATGGTGACCGGCTGACCTCCGGCGTTGATAATATTTGGATTGATGTTTTCAGGTGAAGGGGCAGGCCCCATACCCATGATTCCATTTTCCGACTGGATGATAATATTAACGCCGGGAGGCAGAAAATTCGCAACCAGGGTAGGAATTCCAATCCCCAGATTTACCACATCGCCGTCCTGTAATTCTTGCGCAATCCGCGCCGCGATAATTTCTTTGGGATCTGTCACGGTTCTCCCCCTGCAATGGCATCGACAAATATTCCGGATGTATGAATGGTATCCGGATCAATCCGACCGGTTGCAACAATCTCACAAGATCCGGCAATGACATAATCCGCCGCTGTCGCCATAACGGGATTAAAATTTTTGGTAGTGCCAAAGT